>OKSC01000025.1_pt1 | contig 152667 bp, 134 predicted proteins | sample 1601161 | NCBI WGS metagenome assembly OKSC01 (sample SAMEA3541552, study PRJEB24748) | human gut metagenome | biome: human gut; feature: human-associated habitat; material: faeces | place: China | collected 2012 | reverse complement strand
GTCTTTTCAGCATGGGACTTTCTGTGCAGGATATCGCCAAGGCTACTTCTCTCCCGATTGAGCAAGTCGAAGCATTGCAAGCTGAGCAATCCTGATACGCACACACAACATTAAAGCAAAAGGCGTTCTACCGCAATTGGGTAGAACGCCTTTAGTGTTGTTATGCTCTTATGCTGTCAGCTTGGACGCCAGCTCACGCACCTCTGCTTCCGAAAGTTTGGAAAGACGGACTGTTCTTTCGATCGTTTCGCCCTCGCTCAAAAGGTCTTTAGCTAATTCAATGTTACGTGCCTGAGCAGTCTTTTGCACTGCCTCTTTAGCTCTTTTCGCTGCATAAAGCTCAATAATATCAGTCATAGTCTTTTCTCCTTCCTTTGTCTTCTTGAAAAAGCTGACTCTGTCTGCCAGCTCTTTATAATGCATTTTATCGGGATTGGCACAGTTGAAATCCTGCATCAGACGGCCGAGTGGTGTATCGCTCTGGCAGGACGCATTTACATAAATTATCTTTGAACCATCGGCAAAGGCTGTGCCATCCTCCCTGATCACTCTTTCTACATTATATATGGGATGATTACGGTGCAAAACATCATGCTCCGTAATAAAAATTACATATACATCGTTCAGCTTATCGTATTTCTCTCCTGCATCCAAAAAGTGCACGTCTAAAACGCTACTATAATAACGCGCTCTTTTTACAGGCGCACCTTCATCATCACGCTGGATTTCAACATTGAAACGTCTGCCGTTCTCGTCTGTTGCCAATATGTCCAGCTGCGCTGAATGACCATAGAGATTTTGGATAAATTGCTGCGTATTTACTGTCTTCACTTTAATTTTATCATTGTTCAAGATAATACGCAACAAAAGCTGCGTGCTTTTCACATCGCTGGCGAATACCTTATTCATAAAGCAATTATTCATTAAGGTTATGTCTGCGATGATTTTTTGTGGCTCGCTAAGATTAGTTTTTTCCATTCCATCAACTCCCTTCAAAAAAACGCCTTATGTACTACTCAATAATACATAAGGCGTTCGTGACGCTGCAGTGGCCGTGCTCCGGTCAGGTATGCAAAATCTTATGGGTTTATATTATCAGATAATTGCGATAATGTCAAGAATAGTGTGAAAATTCTTTAATTGTGTTTGAAAAGCAAAAGGCGTTCTTCCGCAGTTGGGTAGAACGCCTTTAGTCCTTTATGTTCGCCTTACGCGCCACTTCTTCTTCTTGCGTCAGTTACGTGTTCGCCGTACAGCGCCACTTATTCTTCTCGCGTCAATGCAGCGCTGCACCTCTGCCACACAGCCGGCAAGGTGCTTTTTAATTTCCGTTTCCCAGAAGCGCAGCACCATCCAGCCGTTGTCGCGCAGTTCGATGGTGTTTTCAAGGTCACGCTCCACATTACGCCTGATTTTTTCGTGCCAATATTTTACGTTGGTCGCAACATCGTAGCGCTCCAAACTCTTTCCGTGCCAGAATTCGCCGTCACAGAATACTGCGATTTTGTACTTGGTAATGACAATATCCGGATGGCAGCTGCACACCTTATAATTCTTGCGGTAGCGGATGCCTTCGTGCCACAGGGCCTTGCGCAAGAGGATTTCTATTTTGGTGTCCCTGCTGCGGATGGCCTGCATGTTTTTATGGCGTTGTTCCTTGGTCAGCTTGTCCATGATCGCTGCAATGCTCCTCGATGATTTCTGCCAGCTGCCGAATATCGGTTTCCGAACGCTTTTCGGCAATCTGCATCAGGTGCTTAACGTCCAGCAGAACGCCCTGAATATGCTCGTACTCCTTGCCTCTGCCCTCGCCGGCATCCTTCCACAGCGCCACAGCCTCACCTGCATAATGCAGCGTGCCTGCGTTTTCTTCCGCCCAATGGTTTTTGTCGAACGGCATAAGAAATGCATTGTAGATAACGCTGTCAGGATTTTTGATGTCCGCCTGCGCATCAATATATTCGCCGTAGGTTATCTGCTTGTTGATTGAAGCTGATTCCGGCAAACCAAAAGGGTTCTTCGTCGCACCGTATTTATAATACTTCGCGTCAAGCACATAGATATTATTGTTGTACAGCATAATAGTATCAGGCTCCAGCTTGGAGTTATCACACTCCTTACCGCTGCGCGCCAGCTTCCACTTCGTTTTCGGGAAATAGCGCTGCTTGTCGCTGATGCCGAAAGCTGCGTCAATCATCTTTTCCCACACATACTCAAACCTGTTCGTGCCAAAGGTAAAGCTCGTTTCCCTCATGCCCTCGTCAGGCTCGTTGTTGATGATTTTCAGCATATTGGCAAAAAGCATCTTGTTGGCATCGTTAAAGGTACGGCACAGCTTTTCCTGCAGCGCAGCGCTGAACCATTGGCGATGGAATGGGATTTGCGGCTCGGGCGGTTCGTAGTCCGTGAACAGCCAGCCGAAGCGGATAAAGCTCAGATAGACGCAATATTGATGTATCAAAGTTATCAGGTCATTTTCGTTGATAACGTTCTTCTTCGTGATGAAGTCCAGATAATATACATCCGCTTCCTGAATAACAGGCTTCTTCTGCTTAATTGTGCGGTTCCAATGGATTTTACCGCGCTTGGATGAAGCATATTCCACAATGCCTTCCTTGTAGTAGCCTCGGGTGACAAAATCCATAATGATGTAGATATAGGCATACATCGGCGTTTCCGTCGCTGCATCCTTTTCGCGCTTAAAGCCGCTTTTGCTTTCCGTCTGATTGCTGTACAGCGCCAATGTGTGGAACAGCAGCAGCAAATCCTCGCGCAGCAGCTTGTCATCATCCTCGGACGCTATGGCGTACCCCAGCGGAAAGGAAACCGTGTAGTTTTTGCCGTCAAATTCCAGGCCGACAAAGGTATCGGTTTTTCTGTTGGTGTTGATATGGCATCTGTCCTTGAGCAAGGTGCTCACTCCTCGCCTGCCGGTGCTTGAGCCGGATTATCTTCTGCAGCGCTCTCCGCTGCTTCTTCCTCGGAGGTCGCTTCTTCCGCAGGTTGAGCCTGCTCTGCTGCCATTTCGTCCATCTTCTTCTGCATCTCGTTGTAAACCTCGGGCACCAGTACCTTTTGCAGAGGGTCACCCTTGGCATCCTCATAGGCTTCGATTACAGCGGAAAGACCTTGGCTGCAGTCATTGAAGAGTTCCTTTCTTCCCAGCTTGAAAGCATCGTCCCACAGGTATTTGAGCACCTTTTCCGCAAAGCGCTCTGCATCGTCCAGATCGTTGTCCGTGGCGAAGTACACGCCAAGGCTTTTATTCCCCCAACCTTACATAATTTAGATTAGCACTTTCTTGAGTGTTAACTATGATAATTATTCGAATCATCAACTTCAAGTATTTAATGCTCTTTTATTATATCATAAACTGATTTTCTTTCCTACATCCTAAAGAAAAACTTAGGTACTAATTTAAAATATGCACTTTGGTAATTCTTGCTTTCGAAAAATTCTTCCACATATACCTCAATTTTTACATTTTATTATCCCTCAACACTTTATCCGCAACCCTCTTGCGCACATGAGGAAACTCCTCTCCCATCAGCTCCATATTCTTCTCCACAATCCGCCAAAAATCCGGCATCTCCTCACCAAGCGCCATCACCAGCTGCCTCAGCACATACACATTCACGTTCACCTGCCCCCTTTCAATTCTGCGCAGCGAACGCTCCGACACTCCAGACAGCAACGCCAGCTCTTTCTGATTAATATTCTTGTCAAGCTGCAGAGATTTAATACACTCACCAATCACGTTGGCCAATAAAATACGTTCATTGTCTTTATCCATGTAATCGCCTCCATATGGGAATAGCGTATTACATAAATTTATTTTGACGGCTAAAACGGACATATCTGTCCTCTTTTATAATTTTTTCAATTTTCTGTGCTATAATAGCCCCATCAAGACTTGATGCAGTACAGCACAGAATTCTGCCATACGCGGCATTGCGACCGCCACAGAAAGGAACTGGACAACATAACAACCAAAAACTGCCCTGAGCAGGAAAATACCGAACAGGTAATCTGCTGCGTGCCGGAAGGCACCGAACCGCAAGACTGCACGGAGGAAAAAACAACCTTCACTCTCACAGAATTTAAAGAGCTGGTGCACAGCGCCCAAAAGGGTGACCGCGAGGCCATCAATGTATTATGTACAGCCTTTAAGCCCTTAATCTACAAGGAGGCCTATCGCTACGAAGTGCGTGAAGCCTTGGGCGAGGATGCCGTCAATACTGCCTGGTTAATCTTTTTAGAGCAAATCAAGAAGTATGACGGACGCGACTTCGGGCATCTGCCGGGACTTTTGCAGTACCATGTCCATTACGGACTGCTGCACAAGTTTACGCGCGGGAAATCTGTCAAGGATTGTTATTATCTGGACGCAGAGGAAGAAGGCGAAGAAACACAGATTGCTGACAAGGATAACGTTTTTGAACGAACTGAGGTTAACCAGCTTTTTTCGGCAGCAAAGCTGAGCAAAGAACAGACTGATGCTGTTAATGAGCTTGTTCTGAATGAACTTGATCACAGGCTATTCTGTAAAAAATATGCCTGCAGCAGCAAAACTGCTTTTAAGCATCGTGCTAATGGTTTGAAAAAGTTAAAATCACTCCTTGCTTAAATCACAAGCGTTCTGCCCTACTATGGGCGGGACGCTTTTTTTTACGCTCTACTTCTACCGTACTTTACGTCTATCCTCTAGGTAGTACTCTAAAGAACAAGGTTACTACTAGCTTACGCTAGTAGTTTTTATCACAGCCAAAAGAAATAAAGACAGAAAGAAAAAATTATAAAAAAGAAAGAGAGAAAAAAGAAAACTCATTATACTAATGGCTAAAAAACATCAATTTACTCACCCCCCAGTGCAAATTTTTTTAGAAAAAGATTTTTAAATTTTTTTGCTTTAGGGGGTGAGTAAAACGACCTAAAAAAGCCATTAATAGAGTGAGAGGCAAAAACAACACGCTCCCGCCTCTTGCAGAAAGCAGAATCCGGATATGCAAGTAAGCGCATGGGAGAAAAAATACAAAGGAGCTTTTTGATATATGCTTGTAACAAATCCCCGCAGAATTAATCATGAACAGCTGCGAATCTTGGCTAGAAATGCCAAAGGCGGTATCAATCACATCTATCTGCATTGGACGGCAGGAACCTACGACCAGGTTTTTGATGATTACCACATCAACATCGGCGAGCATGGCGAGCTTTACCTCACCTGCAATATGCTGCGCGAATATAAGTCGCATACCTGGCGTCGCAACAGTCGCTCCATTGGCGTCACTCTCTGTTGCGCTAAGGATGCAATCCTTGCCTACAAATGCAATCCTGTGTTTGGCGCATATCCACCCACGATGCTACAGGTTGAACAGATGGCGATGGTTGTCGCTATCCTGTGTCATGAGCTGGAGCTGGAAATCAATAACGATACAGTTCTGACTCATGCCGAAGCAGCCAGTCGCGACCAATATGGTCCCGGTCAAGGTGATCCCGATATGCGCTGGGATTTGTACATGCTCAAAGGCATGCCGGAAACGAGGGCCCTGCGCCCGGGAGGCGTGCTGCTGCGGAAAAAAGCTTTGGCGTATTTGCACAGTATGCTCAGGGACAAGCTACTGCAGCCACATGAAGCTGAAGTAGAGCAGCCTGAGCTGCTGGCGGCGTGAGGGCTGCAAATCATCTACCCATCATTTTTTTCATCATCGAAAGGAGTTTTAATCTATGGCACAAATCAATCAGGAAATTTTGAAACGCTCTCTGGTAATCAACGTTGAGGATGGCACCGGTGCCGACGGCACTACCAAGTATAAGGCGAAAAACTTCAACGGCATCAAGACTGACGCTGCACTGGACAAGGTGTACGAGGCAGGCACTGCCCTCGGCGGTTTGATGGAGAAGCCTTATAAGGATATTGAGCTGACCGAAAAGAGTGAGCTGGCGGAAGCGTAAGGCTTTTCGTCACAACCCTTCCGTCTACTCGCTACGCTCGTAGCCACCTCCCCTTTCAGGGGAGATATAACCTACTTGCGAAACGTAATTCTTAAAACCACCACTAACCCATATATGCTCCCTGAAAGGGAGCTGGCAAAATCACGTTAGTGATTTTGACCGAGGGTTGTATCATCATGACACAAAGGAGCAATCAACCATGGAAAAATCTTTACAACTCGTCTTTAAAAACGCTGCAGGCAGCAGCAAAATCATCACCATCTCCAACCCCAAAGAAAACCTCACCAAAGCCGAAACCGACGCAGCCATGCAAAAAATCGTCGCAGCCAACGTTTTCAACACCATCGGCGGTGACCTGGTACAAGCTGTTGAAGCTCGTGTTGTCAATCGTAACGTCCAAGTTCTGGCGTAAAAAGCACTAAGGAGTGATCCTCATGGAATTTGACAGACTTCTCTCCGCTGCTGCGGATTATGGTTTCCCCATGCTCGTCAGCTCGTATCTTCTGGTCCGTATGGAAGGCAGAATTGAAAAGCTGAGTGCCAATATCGACACCTTAACCCGCGTATTGCAGGAAAGACTCGTGATGCAATTTCCATATGTACAGCAGTAAACAGTATATACAAGCAAAAATATACTAAAGACTAATCATATGGCACAGGGGCTGTCGTACACAAAGTACGGCAGCCCATCTTTATAGAGAACAAAAGCCCCCGGACATAAAAGTCTGAGGGTTTTCTTCATTATATATAGTGATTTATGGCAAGCATCCCCGCAGGATCGGAATGGAACCGGCAAGCTGCCTATCCGAAGGCAAAATAAATCTCCAAAGCTTAGTATCATAAAAGGCAAAAAAAGTCCTGCGCAGCATCTTAAATGCACGCAGGACTATGAAACTTGCTATGAAAATTTCGGCTTACAGGTCTTCTCCGTCTTGCTGAATCGCACCCTTAACCTTGTTCATGCGCTGCCATACATAGGCAACAGCAACGAGCGCAACGCCGATACCATCGGTAAATACGCCAGGGATAATCATGCAGATACCGCCAACGAGGAACAGAATACGCTGCGGAATGTTCAGCAGATTGTTGCAGAAGCCGATCATCGCCATGGAAGCACCCCACATACCTACAATCGCGGTGAAGGCGCTGTAGCAGATGGTGAACGGAGTTGCGTTGATCATCAGCAGCTCAGGTGCCAGTACGAAGATGTACGGAACGATGAACGCTGCAATCGCCAGCTTAGCAGCAATAACGCCGGTACGCATCGGGTTAGCACCGGCAATACCTGCGCCGGCATAAGCAGCCAGGGCAACAGGCGGTGTAACGTCGGCAACGATACCGAAGTAGAACGCGAACATGTGCGCTGCCAGCACCGGTACATTCATCTGCACCAGAGCAGGCGCTGCAATAGTAGAGGTAATAACGTAGTTGGCAGTAGTCGGAACGCCCATGCCCAGGATTAACGAGGTAATCATGGTGAAGAACATTGCCGGCAGCAGATTACCGCCTGCCAAGTCCAGCAGAGCGGTTGCAATCTTCAGGCCTACGCCGGTTTTGGTAACAACGCCGATGATGATACCTGCGGTAGCACAGGCAATCAGTACGCCAAGCACGCCCTTGGAGCCGTCAATGAGGCCTTGAACGATTTGCTTGAAGCCGATGCGGGTGGATTTACGCAGGCAGGCGCAAACGATGGTCAGCACGATGGCTGCCAAAGCAGCACGCATCGGAGTATAACCGCTTACGAGCAGGTAAACGATAACGATTAACGGAATAGCCAGATGGCCTTTTTCCATGAACAGTTCCTTGAACTTCGGCAGCTGGTCACGCGGAGTGCCCTTCAGGCCGAACTTTTTAGCTTCGTAGTGAACGCCCAGCCATACGCCGATGTAATACAGCATTGCCGGGATTACGGCAGCCTTAACAACATCAAAGTACGGTACGCCTACAAATTCCGCCATCAGGAAGGCAGCAGCGCCCATTACAGGAGGCATCAGCTGACCGCCGGTAGAAGCAGCAGCCTCAACAGCGCCCGCAAACGCCGGACGATAGCCAAGCTTTTTCATCATCGGGATGGTGAAAGCGCCGGTGCCGGCAACGTTACCAACGGAGCTGCCGGAAACAGTACCCATGAGGCCGGAGGACAGTACGGCAACCTTCGCCGGTCCGCCTGCTGCCCAGCCTGCGATAGCGTTGGCAATATCAATGAAGAATTTGCCGAGGCCGGTGGTTTCCAGGTAAGCACCAAAGAGGATGAACAGATAAATAAAGGTAGAAGATACACCCATAGGCGTACCGAAAATACCCTCGGTAGTGAAGAACAGATGGTCAAACATTTCCTGCACGCCAACGCCGCGATGCGCCAGAATACCGGGAACGTAAGGACCTAAGAAGGCATACAGCATGAAGCAGAAGGCAACGATAATCATCGGCCAGCCTACTACGCGGCGCGCTGCTTCAAAAACCATAATCGTACCGATAAGGCCGACGATGAAGTCGGTTTCCGTATTCATGCCGGCACGCAGCACCAGCTCCTGATAGTTCACAACCAGATACATGGCAGTACCTGCGCTGAGCAGTGCCAGAAAGGCATCAAAGGGATGCATCTTGCTGCGGGACCAGGAATGTCTGCTGGGATACAGCAGGAAAATCAATAAAAAGCCGAAGGCTAAGTGAATAGCGCGCTGCAGATGCGCGTCCAGCACACCGAAGGTGGCCGTATATAATTGGAAAAGTGCTAACAGAATACAGATTGCGGAAATTATTTTACCCCACACACCTGTAAGCTCACGCTTGTCTGATTCCTTGTCAAATTTTTGCAATACCTCTTCTGCTGAAAGCTCTTTTACTTTCTTTTCTTTTTCAGACATGGGTATCAGCTCCTCTCATTTAATATAATAAAACCTATAAGTACCGTTCCAACCAGTACTGATATCGATACATGACCTTCACTGTTACCGCAGTCCCCTGCCCGTACAGAGCAATCAGGTCATAGCTGTCGCCGCCGTGGACAATGTGCGGCATTGCCTGCTCGGATATACGCAGGGCAACCTCCTTATAGGGACGGTTCATCTCCACATCAAACTTACCGTCGGCAGTCTGCGTCAGCTTGCCGTCGGCAGCGGAATAAGGATAGCCCCAGCCCAGCGAGGAAAAGCGGGTGTGCGTCATGGTCATGTTATTTGCGCCGTTAATCCTGAAATAATCATTCCAGGCAGTTTTTTCCACCGAATGCGTCAGGCTGATGTACCATTCATCACCTGCCGCTGTGGCAAAAGTAACAGCTCCCGAAGCTCCCTCAGGTATAATAGCCACCACCAGGCGCGTACTATACCACCCCAAAAGCATTAACGCAACGCTTACAATAATTACTAAATTCTTTACTGGGAAAAAAGACCGGCCACCGGCAAACGCCGGTTTCCGGTCTTTGAAGTTCGGCATCATTTAAAATCCTTATTTTTCGTTAAAGAATTTTTCAGCACCCGGGTTCAGCTTAATGGACATGCCGTCTTTAGCAGTATCTTTGCTGATAGCATTTGCTGCGGAGTGAGCAGATTTCATACGGTCAAGGTTGCCGTACAGAGCTTTAGCAATTGCATAAGCGGTGTTTTCGTCCATCTTATCGGTTACTGCCAGCATGCATTTTACTGCTACTGCGGAAACGTCAGCATCTTGCTTCGGATAGGTGCCTGCTTTGATAACCAGCTTGGTGTAGAACGGATATTGTTTGATCAGAGCGTCAGCCTTATCAGCATCTACCGGAACCAGTACAACGTCGTTCTGAGTTGCGATATCCTGAATAGCAGCGGTCGGATGGCCTGCGGTTACGAAAGCAGCATCAACGTTGCCGTCTTTCAGAGCACTTGCAGCTTCACCGAAGGACAGGTATTGAACCTTAATATCATCATATTTAATGCCATATGCTTCCATAATCTGGCGAGCGTTAGCTTCGGTACCGGAGCCTGCAGCACCTACAGCGATGCGTTTGCCTTTGAAATCAGCAACAGATTTGATACCAGATTTTTTCAGGGTAACAATCTGTACGGTTTCTGGATACAGAGTTGCAAGACCTTGCAGGCCGGCAACCTGTTTGCCTTTGAACATTTCAGTGCCGTTGGCAGCATAGTAAGCAATATCATTTTGAATAAAAGCAATTTCAACCTTGCCTTGGCTGAGCAGGTTTACGTTTGCTACAGAAGCGCCGGTAGATTGTGCGGAAGCATTGGTACCCGGAATATTTTTATTCAGGATATCAGCCAGAGCACCGCCTAACGGGAAGTAGGTACCGGAGGTACCGCCGGTAGCAATGTTAATGAATTTTTGTGCAGCAGGTTTTTTATCATCTTTCTTATCTCCACCGCCGCAGCCGGCAATCATAGTAGCCATAACCATGATACCAAGTAAAAAAGCCAAGAGTTTTTTCATAAGAGTTCCCCTCCTTTAAAATACATATGTGCTAAGATAACAAAATTCACGCAGCAACATATTGTTATTCTTCTTATTCGTCAACATTGTGTAAATTCCTGCTAAAAAATTCATAAAAACGTCATGTATACAGAATACATTGGCATAAAAATGCAGATTCTATGAAAAATTCTTGCTATTTTGTGATTATTAATACAGCTTTTCTGTATAAATTGCTGTGAAATCATTTCATTATAGATTCGTTTTGCTTATTTCCGTAATCTATGTTACAATAATAGCGTTATGTTTATTGCTTTTTCTGATAAAGCGAGAGTCATCAAAAACATCTTTTTAAGGAGTGAATAATATGAGTTCCGGAGCTTATTCTTTAAGACTCGCTCGTACCCTGTACGAAAATGTTTATCATGCTATGTTGTACAATGAAAACCAACAGCCTATCGGTGATCTGGAAATTATTCCGAACATCCCTCTCGACCGCAGCCAGGTGCCTGAGGATGCACCGGAAGTACCGGCTTATCTGCTGGTAATCGTTAAAGACGCTGACATCAACAAGGACAACCTGATTGATTTCGAAGAGCGCGCTTCCTATGCTCTGCTGAAACGCTTCTCCACCGAGGTTATCAACTTCCAGCACTGCAAATTCTACTATCCGTCCCCTGCCTTCATTTTTGAACAGCCGGACGCAGTAAACGGTGGCACTGAGCCCATGCCGCTGCAATAATTTAAAACGAAAAACTCCGCTCCCTGCTGCCTGTGCAGTAAGGAACGGAGTTTTTTTGTGCCCAAACTTTTGTAATTACGCCTCCGCAGCTGCCTTGGCAACCGCTTCGGACATACTCTTGACGTATTCGTAAACATGCTCGGGAGAAGCCTCGCCGTATTGTGCCACGATTTTTTCAATCGCACTGCCCACAATAGCGCCGTCACTGGCCTTGGCCATTTTGTACGCCTGCTCGGGAGCAGCGATACCGAAGCCTACAGCCACCGGAATATCGGTAGCCTTGCGCACCTCTGCCACAATGCCGTCGATATCGGTAGTGATATTGCTGCGCACACCGGTAACGCCTAAGGAAGAAACTACATATACATAGCCTTGGGCAATAGCGGCGATTTTCTGGATGCGGTCCTTGGAGGTAGGCGCAATCAGCGGCACCAGGGCAACGTTATGCGGCTCGCTGAACGGACGCATCTCCTCGCGCTCCTCGTACGGGATATCCGGTATGATGACGCCGTCTACACCTGTTTCTTCGCAGCGGGTGAAGAATTTTTCCGCACCGTAGGCATAAATCGGATTAGCATAGGTCAAAAATACCAGCGGTACCTGTGTTTCCTCGCGAAGCTCCGCTACGAGATCAAAAATTTTATCGGTAGTAGTGCCTGCAGCCAACGCACGCATATCCGCTTTTTGGATAACCTCGCCCTCAGCCACGGGGTCGGAGAAGGGAATGCCGAACTCTATAAGTCCTGCACCGCCCTTAATCATTGCTCTCACCAGCTCCTTGGTTGTAGCAAGATTGGGATCGCCTGCGGTCACAAAGCCGATAAATACCTTTTTCTTTTCGTCAAATGCCTTTTGTATTCTATTCATGTAAATCAACTCCCATATAACGTGCGATTGCGGCAACATCCTTATCACCGCGGCCGGAAATATTTATAACCATAATCTTATCCTTTGGCAAAGTGGGTGCCAGCTTCATAGCGTAGGCTACGGCATGCGCACTTTCGATTGCCGGGATAATGCCTTCTGTTTTGGAAAGATAGTTGAAGGCGTCAACTGCCTCCTTATCGGTAGCAGGAACATATTCCGCACGGCCGATGTCGTGCAGATAAGCATGCTCGGGGCCAATGCCGGGGTAATCAAGACCGGCGGAGATGGAATAAACCGGAGCAATCTGGCCGTATTCATCCTGCAGGAAGTAGCTCTTCATGCCGTGGAAGATACCCAGCTTGCCGTTTGCCATGGTTGCGGCGTTCTTGGGATTATCTACGCCCAGGCCTGCAGCCTCTACGCCGATTAAGCGCACGTCCTTGTCCTCAATGAAGTCATAGAACATGCCCATAGCATTGGAGCCGCCGCCTACGCAGGCCACCAGCACATCAGGCAGGCGTCCTTCCTTTTCCAGCATCTGCGCCTTGATTTCCTCGCCGATAATCTTCTGGAAGTCGCGCACAATTTCCGGATACGGATGCGGGCCCATAACGCTGCCCAATACATAGTAGGTATCCTCAACGCGTTCCGTCCATACGCGCAGCGCTTCGTTTACTGCATCCTTCAGGGTACCGGTGCCGCTGCTTACAGGCACAACCTTCGCACCCAAAAGCTCCATGCGGAACACGTTGAGCGCCTGACGCTCGCAGTCCTCCTTGCCCATGTAAACAACGCAATCCATGTTCATCAGCGCCGCTGCGGTAGCAGTCGCAACACCGTGCTGGCCTGCGCCGGTTTCGGCAATAACACGCTTTTTGCCCATCTTCTGCGCCAGCAGAATCTGTCCCAATACATTGTTGATTTTGTGGGCGCCGGTGTGGTTCAAATCCTCGCGCTTCAGATAAATCTTGCAGCCACCCAAGTCCTTGGTCATCTTCTCTGCGTAATACAGCAGGGACGGTCTGTTGGCATATTCGCGGTACAAGCGCGCCAGCTCCGCCTTGAATTCGGGATCGTTTTTAAATTTTTCATAGGCAGCCTCTAATTCCAGTACTGCGTTCATCAAAGTTTCCGGCATATATTGACCGCCGTGAATACCATATCTACCTTTTGTCATCGTTATCTCCCCTTACCTCCGCTATAAATGCGGCAATTTTTTCCGGGTCCTTCAACCCTTCTGTTTCTACGCCACCGCTTACATCTACGGCAAAGGCGTTACTGTTTTTCAATACATCTGCAACATTCGCTGCCTCAAGACCACCTGCGATAAAATACGGCTTATTGATTTTTTCATCTGCCACCAGCGCTAAATCAAAACGCTTACCGGTGCCGCCGTACTGCCCCTTGGTATAGGTATCAAAGAGCAGGTAATCGCAGGGATAGGCTTGCAGATTTTCAAAGGAGCCTGCGTCCTTCACGCGGACTGCTTTGATAATCGGCAGCTCCGTCTGCAGCCGCAGCCTTTCGCAGTAGGCCGCATCCTCGTCACCGTGCAGCTGGATGACGTCTATCGTCCTGCTTTCGTCCAAGCGTATAATCTTATCTATCTCGGCATTGACGAAAACGCCGACCGCCTTAATCTGCGGGTTAAGCATTGCCTTCAGCTGTGCTGCCTGCTGCTCCGTCACCTCGCGTTTGGTCTTGGCAAAAACGAAGCCTATATAATCCGGCAGCAGCCTGTTGACGCACTCTATATCCTGCGCACGCTTCAGGCCGCAGATTTTAACCTTTACCTTACGCATCACGCATCTCCTTCAGCATCGCCGCCGCATCCGAACTGCGCATCAATGCTTCGCCCACCAGCACCGCCTGCACACCTGCCTGCTTCAGCGCTCTTGCATCTGCTGCGCATTGAATGCCGCTTTCCGCTACAAAAATCTTGCTTGCGGGAATCGCATCCCTCAGGCGCAGGCTGTTTAGCGGGTTCACGCTGAAATCCTTGAGATTGCGGTTGTTCACGCCGATGATTTCCGCTCCTGCCGCCAGTGCCATCTGCACCTCGCCTGCGGTGTGCGCCTCCACCAGAGCGCTCAGCCCCAGCTCCTGCGCCTGCGCCAGGTATTCGCCCAGCTGCGCCGCACTCAGCAGGCTGCAGATAAGCAGAACAGCGTCGGCTCCGATGCATTTGGCCTCGTAAATCTGGTATTCGTCCAGTGTAAAATCCTTACGCAGAAGCGGCAGCTCCACCCTTTGACGCACTGCCTGCAGGTAAGCATCGCTGCCCTGAAAGAACTTCGGCTCCGTCAGGCAGGAGATGGCTGCTGCGCCGCCTACCTCGTACTCTGCAGCCTTGCGCAGGTAGATGTCCGCAAAATCGGGGGCAATGATGCCCTTCGAAGGGGATGCCTTCTTCAGCTCGGCGATTACACTCAGGCCGGGGGCAGCAAGCGCTGCCCTGAAATCCTTGCCCTGCGGTCTGCCCTCTGCCTCATCACGCACCGCGTAAAGGCTTTTGTGCGCTTTGAGCTTTTGCACACGCTCCTTGGTATATTCCGCAATCTCATCTAAAATCATAATCTAACCTCTTTAATCAGCTTATTTATTGCTCAGCTCAATCAGCTTTTCCAATGTCTGCAGTGCCTTGCCGCTGTCAATCAGCTCTGCCGCCAGCTTCACGCCATCCGCAAAGCTTGCAGCCTTGCCGCCGATATACAGGCTGGCGCCGGCATTCAGCAAAACTGCATTGCGTTTCGGTCCCTGCGCTCCCGCCAGAATGTCGCGCGTAATCTTAGCATTTTCCTCCGGCAGACCGCCAACCAAGTCAGCCTTGGTGCAGCGCTCCATGCCGAAGTCCTCAGGCTTGATAACATAATTTTTCATCCAGCCGTCCTTGAACTCGCACACGGTAGTCGGTGCGCTCAGCGAAATCTCATCCAGTCTGTCCTGACCGTAAACCACCATACCACGCTTAACTCCCAAATTCATCAGCACCTGCGCCAACGGCTGAACCAGATACTCGTCATACACACCCAAGAGCTGCATCTTCGGGCTGCCGGGGTTCGTCAAAGGTCCGAGGATGTTGAATACGGTGCGGATGCCCAGCTCCTTGCGGATAGGTCCTACATATTTCATCGAGGTGTGGTATTTCTGTGCAAAGAAGAAGCACATGCCAACTTCCTTTAACAGCTCCACGCATTTTTCCGGATCCTGCTGAATGTTTACGCCCAACGCCTCCAGGCAATCTGCGGTGCCGCATTTGGAGGAAGCGGCGCGGTTGCCGTGCTTAGCAACCTTCATGCCGCCTGCCGCTGCAACCAGAGCGGAGGTTGTGGAGATGTTGAAGCTGTTGGAGCCGTCACCGCCGGTACCGACGATTTCAAAGATGTCCATGCCTGTTTCGCATTTCAGTGCGTGGTCACGCATCGCTGCAGCACAGCCGGCGATTTCATCGGTAGTTTCCGCCGTGGTGCTCTTGGTAGAAAGCGCTGCCAGAAAGGCCGCATTCTGCGTTGCACTTGTTTCACCGCTCATAATCTCGTTGATTACGTCATATGCTTCGTTATAGGTTAAGTCCTCCTTGCCGACGATTTTTACAATAGCTTCTTTAATCATTTTTAATTCCTCCCATAGTTTACGCTAACATTCTACGAGAAGGTCTATCACAGTTTTGTTATACAAAAAAGCCTGTCCTGAAGCTGCTTAGCTTTCCTAAGCAATTCCAAGGACAGGCTGTAAATACTTATACCTGCGGTACCACCTTGTTTCGTCGCCATTGCGACGCGCTCTCGCAGAGTGCCATCACACTCCTCACCTTTAACGCCGGTGTTGCGTTGCCGAATACTCTCGCCGAAGCGATTTGACAGCACCCTCAACGGTCCATTTATCAGCCTGCATCTCTATCCGGCTCCCACCTGCCCGAACTCTCTGTAAGCGCATCTGCTGACTTGATCTCCGTCTCAACGGTTTGTGGTCTTTTTTGAAGTTGTGCCTAGTTTACCACTACGGATATCTTTCGTCAACACCTTTGTACAAAAACTTGCGGATTTTTTTATTTATCCGTGTTTTTGTAAAGCTATTTACAGATATGTAAGAAAAAACGCTCCGCGTACTACCAACAGTAATACGCAGAGCGTTGACTTCACCTGCTGATATACTTTCTGCTTCTCCCTACTCCGATAGGCGCCAGCCTGCCTGCATCACACAGCTCCTGCAACAGCATATAGGCCTTAGTTGTTTTCACCTGCAAGGCATCCTCAACCTGCTTGCGGGTAACATAGCCCTGCATAGCAGCCAGCTGCATTACTTTGTCCTTTTCATCCGCAAAGCCATAGCATTCCTGCGTTTCGCTGATGCTAAACTCCTTGGCCTGCACCTCATTAATATTGGGCAAAACAACCTTAAAGCCACCGTAAACCGCAATAAATTCCGGCCTTGCTTCAGTGCCCAGATAGCTTTGCTGAATTTTTTCAATTCCCGTACCAAAGCTCTCAATTAAACGCAAGCGGTAGAACACGGCAGCCAATGCAGGATTGCGCGTCTGCGATACGCCGATAAAAATTGTTTCCATTTTTAAGCCCGTAACAAGTCCTCCCAAAGAGATAAACTCAATGCGATCATCGTAAATATTAACCAACGTGCTGCCGCTGAAGCTGTAATCACGGTGCACAAGGCAATTCAGCAGCACCTCGCGCACAGCCTCAGGCGGATAATCCTGCGTATCTACACGCTCCAGACCGTGAAAGGTTGCTTTGGTTTTATTATAATTATCTATAAATGCGTAAGCATCGTAAAGCTGCTGCAAGAGTGAGCCGGTAAACTCACGTCTGTCGCGAAAAACCGCTCTCGTACTGCCCTGAAAAACCGCAACCTTCAGCGAATGCTCGCACTGCTCGGAAAGCAGCAGCGCCAGATTAGTATACAGGCCATCGTCACCGATGAGCTTAAGAGTGCGCAGCTGCGCCTCATCCAATTTCAGCTCACGCTGCCGAAAATGCTTGCGCAACGCAGTAAAGGTCAGCTCCTGCTGCATACTGCGCATGCTTTCATAGCTTTTACCGTTAACCTCTATTAGCATACGGCGAATGCCTTCATCGCTCAGCTGCTGGTTGCTGCTGCCTTGCCTGATATAAACACCGCTGGGCTTTAAGCCTTTTTCGCGAATATAATACGGTCTGCTCGTTCCGTTTTGCACCGCAACCTCAATAATCTGTTTGCCTTCCCTAGTAACTGCGCGTATTTTGACAAACGGCATAACATCCGGTGCAATGCTGTCCTTAAGCGTGTTGGCTGTCTGCTGCATTACCTCGTCTACATTCTGCAGACCGACAACCTCTCCTGCGTCATTTATGCCTATATATAAAATTCCGCCCTCTGTATTGGCAAAAGCAACTACTGTTTTTTTGATATCGCTGACGTACAGCTCTTTAAACTCTCTGTCAATATTCTCATACGCAAGTGTTTCTTTTGTCATTAGCTTTCGTTCCTTTCGTTTTCTTTTATTTTACATCATTTCAAGAAAGAAAGCAACAAAAAACGCTCTGCGTACTACCGTCAGTAATACGCAAAGCGTTAAACTTTCCTGCTTCGAAGCCTGCTCCTTACGGCCGCACGCTAGTGCGCAGCTGAATAGCCTCCGCCAGATGCACCGCCTCAATGTTCTCGCTGCCTGCAAGGTCGGCAATCGTGCGTGCCACCTTCAGGATGCGGTCATGGCTGCGAGCGCTGAGATTGAGCATATTAAAGTAGCGCTCCATAACGTTCTGCGCCGCCGCGTCCAGCTGGCAATATTTAACAACTTCGCTCCGTCCCATCTGCGCATTGCAGTGCATCCCCAAGGCCTCCAAGCGCTCCTGCTGCAGCAGTCGCGCCTTTACCACACGCTCGCGGATAGCAGCGGAGGATTCGCCCTTTTCCTTCGTTTTCAGCTCGCTGAACTCCACCCTGCTCAGGTTTATCTGCATATCGATTCTGTCCATCAGCGGACCGGAAATCTTGCGCTTGTAGCTGTCAATTTCCGATTGTTTACAGGAACAGCGGTGCACGCTGTCGCCGAGGAAACCGCAGGGGCAAGGGTTTTGAGCAGCACATAATATGAACTTGCTCGGGAAGGTCATTGCCGCCCTGACACGCGAAATGCTCACCTCGCCATCCTCCAGCGGCTGACGCAGCATTTCCAGCGTAGCGCGTTCAAACTCCGGCAGCTCGTCCAAAAAGAGTACGCCGTTATGTGCCAAAGTAACCTCCCCCGGGCGCGGTGTACTGCCGCCGCCCAGAAGCGCGCTGCCGCTGATGCTGTGATGCGGACTGCGGAACGGACGCTCCAGCATGACGCTGTCGGCCTGCGGCAACAGTCCCACAATGCTGTAAATCTTGGTGACCTCCAACGCCTCAGCCTCCGTCATCGGCGGCAGAATCGTCACCAAGCGACGTGCCAGCATCGTCTTCCCGCAGCCCGGAGAACCCACCATCAGGATACTGTGACCGCCGGCGGCAGCAATCTCCAACGCTCTGCGCGCCACAAGCTGTCCTTTGACATCGGCAAAATCCACATGATAAATCCTGTTATTATTCTGCAGAATATTTTCCTTCGGCAGCGGCGTCAGCGTGTTCTTCCCCTTCAGGTGCTCCACCAGCTCCTTTAAGGTTGCCACCGTATACACATCAATGCCATGAATCAGCTTGCCCTCGGCAGCGTTGGCCTGCGGAATATACACCTCCTGCGCCCCGCACTTCTTGGCATCCATAATCATGGAAAGCACGCCGGAAACCTTGCGGATTCTGCCGTCCAGCGACAACTCGCCGATGAAAACCTTGCTTTCCAGCTTTTCCGGCTCCAGAATTCTGCCGCAGGTCATGAGGCCTACGGCAATAGGCAGATCAAGGCCGCTGCCCTCCTTGCGCAAATCTGCGGGTGCCAGATTAACCGTAATCCGTGTCATCGGGAAGGGATAATCGGAATTACGCAGCGCCGCCTTTACGCGCTCCTTGGACTCACGCACGGCCATCGCCGGCAGTCCCACCAAATCGAAGCTGGGCAAGCCATTGCTCACGTCCACCTCCACCAAAATCTGTACACCATCAATACCACAAGTTGTTTCGCCAAGAATCTGTGCAAACATTATCAACACTCCTTTTCTTTTAAAAGCAGTGCGGCCAATGCCTGATACTGATAGCCGCAGTGCTTTCAATGATAATTTCTACTACATCAAAGGAAAGCACCGGCGGCTGCTCCAGCAAACCATTGCATAGGAGATAATATTCAGCGCAACGATGAATTTTTCTTTGCTTTGCCGGTGTCACGGCCTCTATCGGTCTGCCGAACCGGATAGAAGCACGTGTCTTGACCTCTATGAAGCTGATACAGCCACTTTTTTCAACAATAAGATCAATTTCACCATAACGGTGACAGCGAAAGTTGCGGGCTAACAGTTTATAACCCATATTTTGCAGATAGCGGCAGGCAAAATCTTCGCCGTATTTTCCAAGACTACTCCTCGACGGGGTACTCATAGTTATCAGTCTGTGGAGCATAGAGGATATTTTCCTCAGCAGCCACCGGCGGCAGCTGCATGCTCTTCACAGGCTCAAAGCTGCGGCGGTGCCAGCGTGTGGCTCCATGCTCGCTCACAGCCTGCATATGTGCGCCGCTGCCATAGCCCTTGTTATGCGCAAAGCCGTAGGCAGGATAAACAAGATCAAGGCGCTCCATGATGCGATCACGGGTAACCTTCGCAATAATCGAAGCTGCGGCAATAGAAGCGCTCAGCGCATCACCATGCACCACGGATTCAATCTTCATACCGGGAACCTTCACCGGCATAGCGTCAATCAGCGCTGCCTGCGGACGGCAGTGCAGGTTTTCCAGCACCTGCGCCATGCCCTGCTGCGTAGCGGCATAGATATTCAGCTCATCAATATTGCTGACGCTGACGATGTTTACCTCGATATCCAGCGCCTTGGCCATAACCTCGTTATACAGCATATCGCGCTTAGCAGCGGAAAGCTGCTTGGAATCGTTCAAACCGCTGATAAACACATCCTTGGGCAGAATGACGGCAGCGATAACCAGCGGTCCTGCCAGCGGTCCGCGTCCTGCCTCATCTACGCCGGCAATCAGCTCGCAGCCTTCGGCATAGAGCTCGCATTCCAATTTCAGCATCGCCGTGAAGCGCTCCTTCTCCGCCGCCGCCTTCTCCAGACGCTTATTGTATGCTGCCAAAAGCTTCCGCACTCCCTTGCGCTCGTCTGCCGCCAGCGTCGCCAGCTGCTCCGCAGTAGGCGTGCCTGCCAGCAGCTCCTTGATTTCGGTAATATTCATCTTCTGTATCCCCCTTAACATTTATTTTTGCATAAAGAAAAACCGCCTTACGGCGGTTTGATGGCACGACAAATCAAGGCTCGTCGATTGTAAACCGCCCTAAACGTCCTGCTCGGAAGTCTCTGAGTACAAGCTGCACCACCTTATCGATGTCAAGCTGTCCACCAGACTTCAGACAACCTCTGGCAACGGCAATCTTCGCCATAACGGCGTTGACATCATCGCCCTGCTCGAGGCTTACTGCATATTTTGTTTGCAAATCCTGAGGATATTTGCGTATCAGCAGGTCGAGCAGCAGCTCTACGGCCTGCTCCCTGTCGAATACATCCTCCTTGATGGCACCTGTAACAGCAAGCGCAAAGCCCACTGACGGGTCCTCAAACTTAGGCCAGAGTACACCCGGCGTATCCAAAAGCTCTAAGCCCTTGGCAATCGTTACCCACTGCTGTCCGCGTGTTACACCCGGCTTATCGGCAGCCATTACCTTGTTCTTGCCTACGAGGCGGTTAATCAGGGTAGACTTGCCGACGTTCGGAATACCTACAATCATAACGCGGACAGGACGGTTGCGCACGCCCTTCTTCAGCCATTTATCAATCACCGGCTTGGCAGCCAGCTGAACTGCACTGATAAGCTGCTTAACGCCCTTACCGGTAGCGCAGTCAATCTTGCACACAGGCAGACCGCTGTGCTTAATTTTTTCCAACCACAAATCAGTTTGGGCCTTGTCTGCCATATCAATCTTGTTCAGTGCGATAACCTTCTGCTTGCTGCCAAGGATATCCTGCAGCATGGGGTTGGTACTGGAGCGCGGAATACGTGCGTCCAGCATTTCCACTACAACGTCAACCAGCTTAATCTGGCTTTCCATCATGCGCTTCGCCTTGGTCATATGTCCGGGGAACCACTGAATCTTAAAATCCTCCAGCATCATTCGCCCATACCCGTATCAGCCTTCAGCACGCGCATCTTGTCCAGCGGCCAGAAGGCAACCAGCGCACGTCCCTTAACCAGCTTCAGCGGCACAAAGCCAACATCGGCAAAACGGCTGTCCTCAGAGTTATTACGGTTATCACCCAATACAAAGATGGTATCCTTGGGAACAACTACCTTGCGGTAATCGGAAATATTTTTGCCCTTCGGGTCATTGTGGTAGATATAGGTTTCGTTCAGCTGCTTGCCGTTGACGAATACCTTGCCCTGCTGCATCTCCACAGTGTCACCGCCAACTGCGATAACACGCTTGATAAAGTCACGGGTCTGATCCTTGGGGAAGCGGAAAACTACGATTTCGCCCTTCTTCGGGTCGGTAACAAAGTAGCTCAGCTTATCAACGACAAGACGCTCATGATTTACCAAAGTAGGATACATAGAGGAGCCTTCTACCATATAAGGCTCTACCAAAAAGGTGCGGATGCAGAATGCCAGTGCAACCGCAATAATAATCGAAACAAGCCAGTCACTGGCAGAATCCTGCCAGGAGGTTTCACTTTTCTTGCTCAACTAATGAGCCTCCTCTCTATTGCCGGCACAGGCCGGATTTTTAACTACAATAATATAGATATATTGTAGCATAGATTGCAGCTTCAGTTATGACATAATTGTAAATTTGCTTTATTTTAAAGCATAAATGCTTCATAACGTAATAAAAGGGACCGTACTACTACAGTCCCTTTTACTATAAACAAAGATTGATTAGCGTTTTTCTCTGATACGAGCAGCTTTACCAGTCAGTTTGCGCAGATAATACAGTTTAGCACGGCGAACGATACCAACGCGTGCTACAACGATTTTCTCAATACGCGGGCTGTGAACCGGGAAAGTTCTTTCTACGCCAACGCCGTAAGAAATACGACGAACGGTGAAGTTTTCACGAACGCCAGAGCCACTGCGAGAAATTACAACGCCTTCAAACAGCTGAACGCGCTCGCGGGTACCCTCGACGATTTTGCAATAAACTTTAACGGTGTCGCCTGCTTTAAACTCAGGGATGTCGGAACGAAGTTGTTCTTGTTCCAGTACTTCAATAATGTTCATAGTTTCCTCCTAAATCATAGACGTTCATGTGCGAACTCCACAGCGGACCGTCCGTATTACACAACGTAAATTGTATCATAGACAAACAATTTATGCAAGAGAAAAGTGTATAATTTCTTGCATTTTTCTTTAATTTTTTTCCCACCAGGCCTCGCCTGCAAGCCTGTCCAGAATAATGGCTGCGGCACTGCGCACGCAAAGATGATTATAGTCGCAGGGGCCGTAAACAGGCTCCAGAATATAATCAAATTTGGCCATAGTTTCCGCCTCAATGCCAAAGCCTGTGCCGAACAAAAGCAGCACCGGTCTGTCACCCTCCTGCAGCTGCTTACGCATAAAGCTGTAGGAAACGGTGTTGGGATAAATGCGCGCGTCCGTAGTGACAACATAAGGCTGCTTGCCTGTGCGCTCTGCTATCGTCTGCACTGCGCCGGCGATATCAGGCTGCCACAGCACGCGGCTCAGCGCGTCTGCACGGTCGGGGTTATACACCTTGCCATAGCCCTCCTGCCAGTAGGAAAGTATCTTGTCGATAATCTGCTTCTGAACCTCCAGCGGGTGGATGATGTAATAACCCTGCACATTGTAGGTGCGGCAGGTACGCGAAATATCGTGGATATCAAAGTTAGTCACCGCGCCGGCGATAACGTTCATGCGCTTGTTATAGATAGGATAATGGACCAGGCCAACATATAAATCAGCCATTCGCCTCATCCTCCTTCACCTCGGCGCTTGCGCGTTTTTCCTGCTCGGCAGCTATTTCGGCACGCAGCTCCTCATAGAAGCGGCGCTCCGATTTTTTCATTTTATAGGGCAAGCGGCCTGTCAAAAGCTCCTTTTGCTCCGCACTCAAAAGGTCGGGACGCAGAGCGAGCGTTGCCTTGAGCGACTGCTTCAGGCGCCAGCTGTTAATCAGCGCATGGTTGCCGCTGCGCAGCACCTCAGGCACCTCCATGCCCTCAAAGTTCACCGGACGGGTGTACTGCGGGTATTCCAGAAGGCCGGTGCTGAAGGAATCCTCCTCCGCACTTTCAATCTTGCCCAGTACGCCGGGAATAAAGCGGGAAATAGCGTCCATCACTATGATGGCAGGCATTTCGCCGCCGGTGAGCACGTAATCGCCGATAGACAGCTTTTCATCAACCCAATGGAAGATACGCTCGTCAAAGCCCTCGTAATGACCGCAGACGAAGATAAAATCCTGTCCGCTGTGGGCATATTCTTCGACAATGCTCTGTTTGAGCGTGCGTCCTCCCGGGCACATCGCAATAACACGGGCGTTCGGCAGCTGCTCCTTCGCCTTGCGGATAGCAGCCACCATCGGCTCCGGCTTCAGCACCATACCGGCACCGCCGCCGAAGGGAGAATCATCCACCGTGCGATGCACGTCATGCGTAAAATCGCGCGGATTGATGCAGCTCACCTCAATCAGGCCCTTGGAGGCAGCGCGCTGCAGAATGCTATAACCTGCAGCCTGCTCAATCTGTTCGGGAAATAAGGTTACAAATAAAAACTTCATTCTGCCTCAACCCACTCAGGCAGCTCTACGACAATGCGCTTTTCTGCCAGATTGATTTCCTTGACATATTTCTTCAGTGCCGGCAGCAGGTAATCCTTCTGTCCGGGGACAGCGATAACATAAACATCGTTGCTGCCTGTGCTCAGTGCGTCCTTAAAGGTACCGATTTGCTCGCCCTGCTCGTCATAAACAGGCACGCCGATGAGGTCAGCAACATAGAAGCGTCCTTCCTCCAGCTCCGGCAGGTCCTCAGCGTTAATGCTTACCTCCATGCCGCGCAGCAGCTCGGACTCGTTCATGCTTTTGATTTCGGCAGTAGTCACCAGCACCATTCTTTTATGAAAGCGTGCTGCTTTCACGGTCAGCTTGCGACCGTCCGGCAGCAGCAGATAATCCAGGTCTAAAAATTGCTCCGGCTTATCGGTTAACGGCAATATACGAATATCGCCCCGCACACCGTGCGGAGCGACAATTTTGCCAATAACTATTTGGTTTTCCATGGATTATTCGCGGAAAGCGATAATCTTACCGTCTTCGGTAAGGATTTCTGCGCCCATCAGGGTATCAATATTGGTGCCTACGGTAATTTCTACAGTACGCTCCAGGGTACCATGACCAATTTCAGCGCCCAGCTCCAGAGCTTCCGCTCTTTTCAGCTTAGCCTCTGCTTCTTGTTTGGCAGCAGTACGCTTATTTCTTTCGATGTCAATTTGTTCGCGCAAAGCCGGAAGCACGCTCAAATCGCTGGCAGCCTGATGCAATGCTTTTTTAGCCTGGAACTCGAATTGCTCCAGATCAAGCTCCATATTCTTTATGGTATTTTGGAGATCTCCAACAATTTTCAACTTTAAATCTTCAGTAACTTTTGCTTTAACAGCGACGGGAACCCTAACGATCATTTTATCCATAGCGATATACCATCCTCAATCAAATAATTTCGACAATGACTTTCACATTTTCACGGGTTGCTACTGCTTTCATAACAGTTCTGATAGCTTTTGCGATACGGCCCTGTTTTCCAATAACCTTACCCATATCTTCAGAAGCAACATGGAGGCGAAGCACCGTTGTTGTACCGGTGGTCTCCTCCTCCACTACTACTGCAGAGGGATCATTTACAAGAGATTTGGCCATAACTTCTACCAATTCTTTCATGTAGATCACGCCCCCTCAAATTATTTTGCTGCTTTAGCTTCAGCAAATTTTTTCATGATACCATCCTTGCTGAACAGGTTTTTAACGGTATCGGTCGGTTGAGCGCCTTTGTTCATCCAGTCGATAGCTTTCTCAGCATCGATTTTTACGCTAGCCGGTTGAACGGTAGAATCGTAGTAACCGATAGATTCGATGAAACGACCATCACGAGGAGAACGAGCGTCTGCAACAACAATACGATAGAAAGGAGCTTTTTTAGCGCCCATACGTTTTAAACGGATTTTAACTGCCATGTTGATTTTCACCTCCTTAAATTAATATCTCACAACATGGAACTTTTCATTTATTATCTGCCAAACGGCAGCTTGAAGCCGCCTTTGGAAGCAAACTTTGCCATACCCTGCATACGCTTCATCATCTTCTTGCTTTCTTCGAAGTTCTTCAGAAGCTTGTTGACATCCTGTACACGCATGCCGCAGCCTGCAGCGATACGTTTACGACGGCTGCCGTTGATGATTTCGGGTTTTTGTCTTTCCTTCTTGGTCATGGAGCGGATGATTGCTTCAATGCGGTCGAATTCCTTTTCGTCCACATTAGCTTCCTTCAGCTTTTGGCTGATGCCACCCATGCCGGGGATTAAGCCTAAGATGGTTTCCAGAGAACCAAGCTTTTTAACCTGCTGCATCTGATCCAGAAACTGCTCTAAGGTGAATTCGTCCTTGCGCAGCTTTTTCTCCATCTCAAGAGCCTTGGCGAGATCAGTTGTAGACTGGATTTTTTCTACCAGAGTCAGGATATCGCCCATGCCCAGAATACGGGAAGCCATACGATCCGGATGGAAGGGTTCCAGAGCATCCAGCTTTTCGCCCAAGCCGATCAGCTTAACCGGCTTGCCGGTAACAGCCTTTACGGAAAGCACCGCACCACCGCGGGCATCGCCATCGAGCTTGGTAACAATCAGGCCGTCAATGCCCAATTCCTTGTCAAAGCTCTCGGCAACAGTTACTGCGTCCTGACCGGTCATAGCATCTACAACCAGCAGAATTTCCTGAGGATGAACAGCGCCCTTAATGTTGCGCAGCTCCTCCATCAGCTCTTCATTTATATGTAAGCGGCCTGCGGTATCGATGATTACCGTATCGCATGCCAGGCTATGTGCTTTTTCCATGGCCTTTTGGGCAATTTCCACAGGAGAAACCTTATCGCCCAGAGTAAATACCGGCACATTCAGCTGTTCGCCCAAAACCTGCAGCTGAGTAATAGCAGCAGGACGGTAAACGTCGCCTGCAACCAGCAACGGTTTTTTGTGCTTGCGCTTCAGGTAGTTGGCCAGCTTGCCGGCGGTAGTAGTTTTACCTGCGCCCTGCAGACCAACCAGCATGATAACTGTCGGCGGTTTGGGAGCAACAGTGAGCTTGCTTTGGGTACCGCCCAAAAGCTCAATCAGCTCTTCATTTACAATCTTGATAATCTGCTGATGCGGATTCAGGCCTTCGCCGATCGCTTCACCAACAGCGCGCTCTTTAACCTTGGCTACAAAGTCCTTAACAACCTTGAAGTTAACGTCGGCCTCCAAAAGCGCCATACGCACTTCGCGCATAGGAGCCTTTAAATCTTCCTCAGTCAGCTTGCCGTTGCCACGGAACATCTTTAATGCATTTTGTAATCTTTCAGATAAACTTTCAAATGCCATTCTATCTACCTACCTTCACTGCAAAGCTCTTTAAGCATTTGCACGGCCTCGTCTTTTTTTGCCTCATCCGGAGTTGCCAGCAAATCTATTGCCTGCTGCAGCTTAGCATGCAGCTCCTCCTCGCGGCTCAGCACCTTCAGTGATGCTTCATATCGTTCTAGCAGCTGCTCAACACGCTTGAGCAGGTCGTGGACAGCCTGGCGTGAAACGCCCAGCTCCTCCGAAATCTCACTCAGAGACAAGTCGTCATAGAAATACAGTCCCAGGCATTGCTTCTGCTTAGCTGTCAGAAGTCCGCCATAAATATCAAAGAGCCTGCCTAAGCGCATACGCTGCGCAAAAATTTCTTCTGCTGACATTTTTATCCCTCTCGAAATTTAGTCGACTATGTAAGTATAAAGCATAAAGCGATGCTTGTCAAGTATTTTTACTTGTCACCTTTAAAAAATTTTCTAAGCCTCTTTTTCTTCCTTCAGCCACTTCCAAATCAGCGGCGCTGCGTAATTCCCCATCGCCTCATACGTCTGGGATTTTGGATGAATGCCATCAACATAGGCCTTGAACCTGGCGCCAGCGTCAAGTCCGATGGCAGGCTGCAAATCCAGCAGGAAGGCCTTGCCGCCGCAGATATGCTCTGCCTCCTGCCGCAGGTTCAGCAGCTGACGGTTGAGCGCCTGCTCCGTACTGATAAACGGCAGCACTACGCACAGGCTGTAGTGCTTTTCCTCGCACCACTCCAGCACACGCTTGTAATCGCGGCTGATGTCCTCGATGCGGCGCCCCTGCAGAATATCGTTGGCACCACCAAGGAAGAGAACGTGCTGCACATATTCCGGCAGCGCGTACTGGCGCATGCGATAGATGATATCATCGCAGCAGTCACCGCAGACGCCGTAGTTGAGCATTTTAATCTGCGTCAGCTTTTCCACCTGAGCGGTCCAGGAATAGCTTGGGCCGAAGGGAAAGCCCTGCACCAGAGAATCGCCGTAACAGGCAATGTATTTCATGATAATCGCTCCTCACGTTGGTTTTTCTACATATTATTATAGCATAGATGGCGGAGGAAGAGTAAAGGCGTTCTACGGTAGTCAGGCGGAACGCCTTGTAATGCTGTGCTGTTATGCGGTTAGCTTGGATAAATTATTTTCATGATTCATAGCAGTATTCTCACCCGCTTTACATATCTATCACATCAATACCAAGTTTTCTAATTTCTTCTATTAACTCATCCTTATTTAAGGTTCCATCCTCAAATGCCCGCTGCATATTTTTGCCGAATGAAATAGCCGGTTTGGAAAAATTTTTATACAGATTGCTAAGTTCAACTGGTTGCCAACCACATAAAGGCCATTTACGACTGCTATTTGAAAAGTCACTATATAGTTGTAAAAATGTTTTGAACTGCTGCTCCGTCAAGCATACACCAACTTCTTGCAAATCTTTTAATACAAAATCTATTTGCTTATTTATCTCGGTATACAGCACTGCACTATTAATATATTGCTCTATCAACCTAAGTATTTTCTCGGATTCGTCTACGTTCTGGTATTCTTCCAGCTCTTTCTTTTCCCATTCCCGCTTAGCATATGAGTAGGCAAATTTTTCACTATCATGCAAAAAGATAAAGTCTTTTAAGAGCTTGCCCGCAATCTTCTCTCCATTAATATCTTGGTTTACGGATTTGTTGTCAACGCTAAGGTTTTCGACAAACAGCTTTAACGCAGCTCCTTCAGCAGAACGCCAAAGCATCCCCGGCTCGTCCCAAGAAAGCAGTTCATCCCTATCCAAAACGCATAATGGATGATTTAATTGCTTATCAGCAAGCCGATAATAAGAGTCGAACCTTGCATATCCTTTTTTATAAAGCTTTTTATTCAGAATAAAACGTCTGGCGGCACTGCCACGTTCTTCAGCCTCATATAGCTCATCTATCTCCAACACAAAATAGTTATGTGCCTCATATCTGGCCACTTCCGAAAAAAACAGAAAATCCTTTTTCAGGATCTGCTTTTTTGAGATTTTTTCCTTTTCAAGTATTTTAAATATATCCCATGCATCGTCAAGGATAATAGCGCCATACAAATTGGAAAAAGCATTATAGTATTTCTGAAGCAGATTAATATTTGCTCTGCCATTTTCAGTAGCTGTATCAAGACGTCCCTTTGTTTCTATAGCAAGAAGCTGATATTTTTTGTTCAAAGCTGTCTTTGAGGAAGGCTTCGGTAATGATTTGCCAGACATATTATTCCTCCTTCTCAAATCTGTCTATATTCATATTTATTCGCTGGCGGAATAAAATTTCCTGCCGAAAATGATTTGAAAAACGTGACTGCAGTTACATTCAATCTGCCTGAAAAATGAGTTTAGAATAAAACTCAGCCTTAAATAAATGCGCACCCGTATAGCAGGTAGTTCTGTATGAAAAACTATCTCAATTCTTTGAAAATAAGTTCGATAGCGCTCCACGGGCTAAAGACACATAAAAAAATCTGCGCAAGCACACAGCCTGCGCAGATTCGCCAAAACACGAAAGGTTAAACCTTAATTCACTCAGATACCTTATTTAACTTCAATAACGATTTCCTGACCATGCGGAGTATTAGGATTCATAGCATCCTTCAGCTCCTCCGGAGTTACGCCCAAATCCACATTATCCCTAACCTCTACCTGAAAATCAGTACCGGCCGGATAGTTGATATTGCTGCCCTTCATAAAAAGACCGCCAACCAGGCTGACAGCAGCCGCAACAGCCACAGCACCGCCATCGGTTTTGCCCTTGCCTTCAAGGCCTTTTCTCAACGGGACGCTTACATTGTTCAACGTCTTGATTTCCTTGCCTGCAATACGCAGTACACCCTTTCTGCCGAAGCCGCCTGCTTTTTGCACTTCATATACATAACCCATGCCTACAGTACCTTTGGGAATAACTACAACTCCGTTGATTATTAGATTTTCGGTAGTTTTAAACTCCACCTGCTGATTTTTCTTGTGAGTTTTAGAGTTAGCAGGCTCAATGAGCTCAACGTTAAGCATAGTTTTTTTAGGGATATAAATATGTCCCGGCAAAACATTGGCAATTGTTACCTTTTGAGCAGCGGCCTGCTCCTCTTTTTTCTGCAGCGCAAGTCTTTCCTTAAAAGTCAGCTTCGAAGAATCTGCCTCCTTAGCAGGCATTTCTTCTTCTGCAAACGGGTCGTACTTTTCATCCACATTTACATAGCTGCTTGACGGAGCAGCATAAGCCATCGGCAGGCTCAAGCCATTAGCCATCATAATTGCACTGAGGATTGCTGCCGCAAATTTTCCTGTTGTTCTCATTTTCAAACACCTTCCCTTCAATAATTGGGATATCTTGAATACCATCATGCCCGGCATTACAGATATCAGGGTAAAACAAAAGCCATTTTGCGAACTTCTCGCGTTGCCGAAGCTTTTTGACTTCTGCTTTAATATAATCTTACCATATAAATTGGACAACATCTGTCTATCTTGACTTGCTTTTATAAAATTTTTATAAATTATTTTACGCAACATCACTTTCCTTTTATCGAACTATTATTTTTATTCTTTGCCTATGCTATAATTATCTTAGTTGCATGAGTAGCCGCAATTTTGCGGAGCTTATGCCTGGTCGTGCGGACCAGTGGCGCCTGTCGAGCTTTCGGCAGGCGCCTTTTTTGTATACAAAAAAGCATCGTAAGCTACCTCAATAGCCTACGATGCTTTTGCTTTCAGCCTTATTTGCTGTGGTGGCAGTGACCGCTGGTCTCGCCATTCATGATTTTGCGGAAAACTTCATGCGCTTCGTCTGCGCTCTTACCGCTTTCCAGTGCTTTTTTCATATGCACCATGGCAGTGCGATACTTAGCATGTGCTTCATCCTGCGGAATGGACTCAATGTCCATCGGGTTGAACTCCATTACCTTTTTGAAGATAGCATGGATTTCGTCGCTGGATTTGCCTGCCTTTTTAGCAGCCTCTACGTGCTTCATAGCACTTTCATAACGATGCTTGCCGTGCGGATCAGTCGGAATTTCAAATTTCGGATGCATATTATTCACCTCGCTTCCTTTGATTACAACCATAATATACACTATATTGCAGCTATAAGGTCAAGAGTATATTTTGTCTTTATCACCTGATATCAGCTCTCTTTTGCTGTAGGCTGCAGACGGTGTGCGATAATTTTGTTAAACTGTTTCTGCCAAGCCGCAAGCATAGCAGCAAGCGTGCCTTCGTCGATTAACTCTGCTTTAACAGCATATTGCTCAGCCAAAACCTTCAGCAGCTGCTGCCCTGCCAGCTGCATTTCTTTAGCGCTGATAAGCTCCCACAAATGCTGATCCAGAAGGTGTGCATACAGCGAAGTATATACCAGCATTATATCTTCTTTAGCCAGCTTTTCGGCTGCCAGCAGATATTCCGGCTTCACTACTACTGCGTCCTGCGCGCTGTAGGACTGCCACATATCCCCCGCCTTGATGTCAAAGCGTTTGAGGCGGCGGAAAACATCGTGCTGCTTCGCCGGAGTCAGTCCGGACTGCTTGGCGAGCGCTTTTTTTACGGCGTTCTTCACAGCCTTGCCGATAAGCTCACCCAGCTTGGAATGCTTGCCTGCGCCTTCCATATACAGCTCGCTTGCACTGTTGGCGATAATAATTGTCTGGTCCGTTCCGGAGCCGGTGGCAATACCGTTGGAATATTTGCTGCCCTCCAGCAGCTCCTGAATGGCAGCGGTCTTGGCCTCGGTGCAGGTCACCAGAGCACGCGCCATTATTCCTTCCGGCATATCGCAGTCCAGCAGCAGCATGATGTTGATGGTACCGTACTTCACCGGCTTAGGCTGCGGCTTATAGTAATCCGCGGGGTCACCCGCACGGCCGCCGTTAGTTTCGATGCCGCCGGTTACGATGGCAGTCACAGTAAGCTCCTTAAAGCTAAGGGTTTCAACAACAGCGTTTTCCATGCTGGCCGCCGTGCCCATGCCGCTCACCTTGTCCGGGTCCAGCGCCAGACGCTTGGATATAAGGCGCATATGCTCCTCATAGGTGTCTGCCAGCATTTCGCAGGGCATGCCTGCTCCCTGCTTGGCATCATAATTATATACAGCAGCGTAATCATCATGGTAGCCGCCGTTATAAAGCGATGTGCTTAAGATTTTACGTGCTCCTTCAAAAAAAATAACGATGCTTTTATCGTAAAAATAAACCTTATCTCCTGTCGACAAGGTACATAAATGTTCCGACATAATCAGCCTCCTTTGATTTTTATTGTTATTATAAGCTATATAGTAATAGTATGGTCAAGAGAATTACAAGCGAAATAAGAACAACAAAAAATACCGACGTCCGCAATCCTTCCGGGTTACAGCGTCGGCATTTTCATTTACGCCTTACAGCGATTTTATTTTGCTTTCTTCAGGAATTTTTCATACATTGCATGGTCTTCAGCCATCATCTTATCAGCATCGGCACCGATAATGCAGGTCGGGTCGATACCCTGTTTCATGAAATAATCCTTGAATTCCTTGGATTCGCAAACCTTTTTAGCAGCAGCGCGCAGAGCTTCCAGCTTTTCTTTCGGAGTATCTTTAGGAGCAACCAGTGCTGCCCAAGCGCGAACGGTCATGTTGTGGCCCAGCTCTTTGAAGGTCGGAACATCCGGATAAATTATGCTGCGGGTATCAGCCATAACAGCAAGAATCTTCAGGTTGCCTGCATCTACCTGGCTCTTGAATACAGACGGGTCAGCCAAAGTTGCGTCGATGTGCTTGCCTGCCAGAGCAGCAGCAATGTCAGCGGATCCTTTCGGATACGGTACATGCTTGAATTGTACGCCGAATTCTTCTTCAAAGGAAAGTGCGGCAATATGCCAGATAGCGCCGATACCGGAGTTTCCCATCTTCACCTTGCCGGGGTTTGCCTTAGCGAAGGCTACGAATTCGTCTACACTGTTATAAGGAGCATCCTTCGGCACAATCAAAGCTGCCGGAGCTGCAATCGGAGCGCAGATAGCTGCATAATCCTTATAGGTGTTTTTGCATTTGCCCTGATGCGGGAACATAGCCAGCTCTACGGTAACCATGCCCAGAGTATGGCCGTCGGGTTTAGCATTAGCCAGCTCTACCATGCCGGTTACACCGCCGCCATCGGGTTTGTTTACGGGGACAAATTTGCTGCCCTTCAGCTCTTTTTCCATGAACTGGATCAGGCCTCTGGCAGAGATATCGGTACCGCCGCCCGGAGCCTTAGGAATAATTACGGAAATATCTCCGTCTGCAGGATAAGCTGCTTTTTTGCTGTCGCCGCCGCAGCCGGTAAGCATAACAGCCATGGTCAGCATAGCCATTAGCACAACTAAAATTTTCTTCATTGTCTTACATCTCCTTATATTTTAAATTTAAAGGGTAACAAGTTCATCCGCGCTAAATTTTACACAAGCAATATTACAACGCTTATAGGTATAGGTAAGTACAAGGTCCTCACCGTCGGCAATAATCGCTGGATAGGAAAATTCCGCAGGCTCTGTTTCCAGGTCAAGCAGCTTTTGCCAGCTCGCACCCTCATCTGTTGATTTGAACAGGCTTAAGGGAGAACGCTGCCCCCAGTTGGCAGCAACAGGATTGCACACCAGATAGAGTACACCGCCGGCAGTCCGCACCAAGTCAAGACCGCTGTTATTGTTTGGCAGGCTTAAAGCGTAGGCACTGCACCAGGTTTCGCCGTCATCCGCAGAATCACTGCGATAGACATAGCCCTCACTGCTGCGCAGCAGCATATGCACACTACCGTCTGCACTCTGCCACAGGCTCGGCTGAATTACGCCGCGTCCGTAAAAGGACTGCTGGCTGACGGCAATATTACTGTCGGCAGTCTTTTCGCCTACCTGATATTGCAATCCCTCAATCTGCACTGCAGAGGATTTATGCCAGCTTGCGCCATCATCATCGCTGATATCGGCAAAGGCCTTCCAGATGCCGTGTTCGGTAGAAGCACCGGCAAGAATACGTCCGTTCGCCAAGCGCAAAGGCTTATTGCGTACAGGTCCGCGCCCGCCGCTCACATCACCCGGCACCAGCTCCTGCGGTCCGCTCCAGGTTTCGCCATTATCCGTCGACTGCAGCAGCCACGTCTGCCAATCGGCAATCTGCTGGCCCTGCTTGTAAAACAGCAGCAATCTTCCGTCCGCGCCCGCAAAAAGCACCGGATTCCAGTTCGCCGCCGCCCCGTTCACCAACAGCTTTGGCTCACTCCAGCCTGCATCCGTGCGTCTGCTGAAGTAGATACCCACGTCGCTTTCGCCCTCATGCGTACCGCCGAACCAGCAGCACAGCAGGCTGCCGTCAGAAAGCACCAGTACTGTTGAAGCATGGCAGAAGGCCGTCGGCAAACAGCGCATAATCAATTCCTTTTGCATTATATCAATCACATCCAAAAAAGTCGCATAATTCTATAACATAAATATTGTAACACATATACAAAAAAGCGTAAACTTTTTTCTTCACATTTCTGACAAATTTTGTCCGTCGACACGTTGCCAACTAAGCCATCAACAGCGCTTTACAGAACGCAGACAGAAAAAACTGCGCAGGCTTTTTGCTTGCGCAGCTGCTTATTTATTCGACACACAGCTTTTCTACATTAGATATACAGCAGCAATATTGTCATGATGTACAAGCCAAATTAGAGCATTCCCTTAAGCTCCCCCGATTAAAATGTAAGCCTCATCTGGTGCCAGACAGCATTGCCATGCGTAGATTTCTCGGACACACCCTCATCGGTAAAACCGAATTTAGCATAATAATGAACAAGCCTATCCTTGCAGGTCAGCACCAGGCCCTTTCTCCCCTGTTTTCTGGCATCCTCAATCGCACGGCGAATCAGCTCACCGGCATAGCCATGCTTGCGATAAGCAGGAATGGTATTGACACCAAAAATCATCTGCCACGTGCCGGTTTCATCGTGCAGCGTTGCCTTCTCGTACATTTCATCCGTCAAATCAGGCTCATCCGTCACAAAGCCGTCCACGAAGGCAATCAGCTTTTCAGCCTCATACATAAGCCAGAAATGATTGCCGTAATATTTTACCCTGTCAATAAATTCCTTTTCCGTTGCTGCCTCCTCCGGCGGAAAGCATTCTGCCTCCACCGCGGCAATGGCAGCAATATCTTCCTCAGTTGCATATTTTATAACCATAAGCTTTTTCTCCTCAATAAATTATTTATTCAAAGCACATGCATCACAATATTTTGTTACGCTTTGAATTTATCCTCATAGCACTAGCAAAAATTGCATATCATAATAAGTATATCACGAATCGTTATCTGGTTAAATAGAAAAAAGCGAAAGATATTCTTAGCAGTTGCCTTTTTGGCAAAAACCTGGAGCGCTTTTATCTATAAAAATGTTTGTTTTATGAACTATTGTTTTCATTATTTTTCTATGTTATAATAACCTTAGTTGCATGGGTAGCCGCAATTTTGCGGAGCTCTTGCCTGGTCGTGCGGACCAGTGGCGCCTGTCGAGCTTTCGGCAGGTGCCTTTTTTTACATCTGCTGTCTTATATATTTTTACCTGACTTTATGTTATAATCAAAGGAGGAAACATATGCAAAAGCAAGTATCTAATCTTGACAAGCTCACTCTTTCCAACGATTTTCTCTTCAAGCACGTTATGCTCAGAAAGCGCATCTGCAAGCATATTCTAGAGGAGCTTTTACACACCAAAATTGCAGATATCACCTATCTTGAAGCAGAACAGACACTTGATGTTTATCCCGACAGCCATGGTATTCGTCTGGACGTCAGAATTGCTGACGACACTAATACGCATTACAATCTGGAAATGCAGGTCAAAAATCCTGTCAGCCGTACTGGTAAATTTCAACTTCCCAAGCGCACTCGCTACTACCAAGCCATGTTGGATACAGATATGCTGCAAAAGGGACAGGATTATGACGAGCTTTCTCCCACTTATATCATCTTCTTCTGCCTGTTTGACTTCTTTGAGGATTCCCAGCGTATTTATACTTTTAAAAGACGCTGCCTAGAAAACATGGAGATTGAATTAGCAGATGAAGCTACTATTATGTTTCTTAACACATTAGGCACTAAGGGCGATGTATCGCCGGATATCCAAAGCCTGTTTGACTACATCAACAACAATACAGTTACCAGCAACTTCACTCGCGAGGTTGCTAATACGATTACGGAAATCAAGAATGATAAGAAAGTGAGGGATTCCTATATGACTTACGAAATGCGTATGAAGGATATTCGTGAAGAATCTCTTGCCGAAGGTGAAGCTAAAGGTAGAGTTGAAGGTAAAGCTGAAGAAAAACTTGCTACTGCTAAGCGTCTTTTAAGCATGGGTTTGTCAGTACAAGATGTCGCTAAAGGTACTTCGCTTTCTGTTGAGCAGGTTGAAAAAATTAAGGCTGAACAAGCTTGATCCTCCCCCTACTCCCACCGCCGTGTGCTTCAGCACACGGCTTTTTCTCTGCCCGCACAAAAAATCTCCCGCACGCTGCTAAACGCAGCTCGGGAGATTTTCTGCTATATTCGTATATCCTACTCAGCAGGCCTTAACGCCTGCTATCTGACAGCAGCCTCTTATTTACCGCTGTCAAAAAGTGCTTCCACAAACTTATCCGGCTCAAAGGGGCGGAAGTCCATAATGCCTTCGCCTACGCCGATCCATTTAACCGGCAGTCCCAGCTCTTCCTTAATTGCAACTACAACGCCGCCCTTAGCAGTGCCGTCGAGCTTTGTGAGTACAACGCCGGTAACCTTAGCGGTTTCCATGAACACTTTGGCCTGATTGATTGCATTCTGGCCGGTGGTAGCATCCAGAACCAGAAAGGTTTCATGCGGAGCTTCGGGAATTTCGCGCTTAATAATACGGTGAATTTTTTCCAGCTCGTTCATCAGGTTAGCCTTGTTATGCAAACGGCCTGCGGTATCAATGAAGAGGATATCTGCCTTGCGCGCAATAGCGGCCTTCATAGCATCAAACACAACTGCCGCCGGGTCGGCACCCTCAGCATGGCGGATAACGTCGCAATGCGCACGCTCGCCCCAAATCTGCAGCTGCTCGCCTGCCGCAGCGCGGAAGGTATCGCCTGCTGCCAAAACAACCTTGTATTTGAACAGGGTGAAGTAATTTGCCAGCTTGCCGATGGTAGTAGTTTTGCCTACGCCATTAACACCAACAACAAGAATAACCGTCGGCTTGGCACCGATACGTGTACGTTGGCCGCTGTCTGCCAGCATCTCTGCCATATATTTTTTCAGGAACGGAATAACATCCTCGGTACCGCTGATTTCCTTCTTCTTCGCTGCTTTGCGCACTGCATCAATCAGCTTTTCGGTAGTTTTTACGCCCACGTCCGCAGATAACAGAATCATTTCCAGCTCATCGAGAAAATCATCGTCAATCGCAGCAGACAGGCCTACAAGCTCCTGAATGCGATCAGTAAAATTGCGTCTTGTTTTAGAAAGGCCTTCCTTTAAACGCTCAAAAAATCCCATTATTCATTCTCCTTTGCATTTATTTTTACGGATAATAGTTTAGAAACACCGGATTCTTCCATAGTTACGCCATACATGATATCAGCGCATTCCATTGTTCCCTTGCGGTGTGTAATCACGATAAACTGCGTGTTTCCTGCATAATCCCGCAGGAAATCGGCAAAGCGCTGAATGTTGGCATCATCCAAAGGCGCGTCAATTTCATCCAGGATGCAGAACGGCGAAGGCTGATAGCTCAAAAGAGCAAAGAGCAGCGCGATAACCGTCAGCGCTCTTTCGCCGCCGCTCATCAGATACAGGCTCTGCAGTTTTTTGCCGGGTGGCTGGACGTCGATATCAATACCGGAATCCAGCAGATTATCCGGCTCGGTGAGCCGCAGCACCGCCGTACCGCCGCCAAATATCTTGACATAGCATTGCGCAAAGTATTCGTTGATTTTGGCAAAGGCCTCCTTGAAGCGTTTAGTCATACCGCTGTTGATTTCAGCGATAACAGCCTCCAGATTTTCCTTCGCTGTACATAAATCGTTATATTGCTTACACAGGAATTCGCTGCGCTCCTTCACTGCGTTATATTCTTCAATCGCTGCCGCGTTAATCGGTCCCAAATCCGCAATCTGCAGTGTCAGACGGCTTTCCTGCTTTTGCAGCGCCGCCAGATCCATTTCCTGCAGCTCCGCAAAATTCTGACTGCGTGCCGCCGCCTCATCCATCTGATAATCCTGCTGCAGCTGCTCACGGATATGGCCGCAGTTGCTTTCGTGCCGTGCCAAGTCCAGCTCTGTCTGCTTCAGTTGTGCTTCACTTTCGTTAACCTGCTTGCGCAGTCCGGCAATCTCTTTTTCAATATCCTGCTGTTTATCAAGCAAGCTGCCGCGCTCCTGAGCAAAGTCATCCTTGCCGCCCAGAATCTGCTGCAGCTGTGCCATCAGCTCGTCGCTTTGCTGCTGCAGGCGTTGCTTTTGCACACCGCAGTCGGCAATTTCCTGCTGTCTGCGCTCCTGCTCTTTTTGGTTGGCAGCAATTTCCTCCTGCAGCCGCAGTGTATCCTGGTCCAGGCTGTGCATAGCCTTGCTGATATCCTGCGTGCGTGCGGCAGAGGTCTGCAGCGTAATTTGGGCATCCTGCAGCTGGTTATCCAAGGCGGTAACCGCACTGCCGTATTTGGCAATTTCCTTTTTCAGGCTATCCAAAAGCTCCTTAGCCTGGGTATCCTGTCCCTCGCGCTCGGTAACTGCCGCACGCAGCTCCTTCACCTTATCACGGTTTGCCATATAGGCCGCAGTGATATTGCTGCGGTCATCCAAAAGCAGCAGCAAACGTTCGTTGTCGCGCGTTTTCTGTTGCTGCACCTGCTCCAGATTGAGCTTGAGCCTGTCGGCCTTAAGCTGCTGTTGACGCAACTGTGCAGCAAGCTGCTGCAGCTGCTCCTTCTGATTTTCTTCGGTTGCTTCCAGCTCCTCCAGCTTTTCCTGCCAGCTGAGCATCTCGGCATGCAGGTGCTTCACCTGCGCCGCAGCCTGAGCAATTTCTACATTACGGCTCAAATAGCCTTCCTTATGCTTTTTGCTGCCGCCGCTCATACTGCCGCCGGCATTTACCACATCGCCGTCCAGCGTAACTACGCGCAGACGGTAGCGACCGGCCTTTGCCGCAGCCAAGGCAGCATCAATGTTTTCGGCAATCAGCACTCTGCCCAGCAAGAAGCGGACAGCATTTTCTGCCTCGGGCTTGAAGCCGATTAAATCAACCGCATAGCCAAGAATTCCCGGCAGCTTCGCCAGTGCTTCCTCCTCGCGGTTCGGCCCGCGACGCTGCACGGTATCCAGCGGCAGGAAGGTTGCGCGTCCGCTACCAGTACGCTTTAAAAAGGCTATCGCTTCCTTCGCCGCATTGGCCGAGCGCATCACCAGGTTCTGCGCACCCTCGCCCAACGCGGTTTCAATAGCAGCGACATATTTATCTTCTACCTGCAGCAGCTCCGCTGCCACGCCTACAACCTGCTCACGCCAGGGCTCCTGCGCCTTCAGCACCGCTTTGATGCCGTAGCTGAAGCCCTCGTAGCTCTGTTGCAGACGCTTTAAGCTCTGCTCGCGTGTTTCGGCCGCCGTCAGCTGACGTTGGCACTGCTGCTGACTGCTGCGTACAGCCTGCAGCTCCTTTTGACCTGCATCATAGGCACTGCGCAGCTCCTCGCCCTTTTTGCGCACCAGCTCCATGCCGTGAGCGCACTGCGATTGCTGCTCCAGCAGGCTATTGTACTGCTCCTGTGCCTGACGGTCTGCCGCTTCGGCCTCTTCTATACTTTTCTTCAGGGCCTCGCGGCGACGTGCGCGCTGCTCCTGCTCCTGTTCCAGATTGTGCAGCTCGTTGCGGAGATTAATCAGCTCCTGCATACCGCTGAAAAACTGCGATTGCGCCTGCTCATCATTGCGCTTCGCCTCTTCCAGCTTGGCGCTCTGCTCGTCACGCTGCGCCTGCAGCTGCTTCACAGCGCCATCGGCCACAGCATGTCTTTTCTCGACAGCATCAAACTCTGCTGCCAGCTCCTGCATTCTTGCTTCCTGCTCGCGCACCTGCTGCTCTAAACGTTCATTGCGCTGCACCAGGCGTTCGCCGGCCTTTTCGTTCTGGCTGACACGTTCATCCAAAACCTTTTGGTCGCCGCGCAGCTTTTCCAAAGCAGTTTCGCGGTTTTTGATATCATCCTGTAATTTATTATAAGCCTCGGCCAGCTTATCCAGCTCCTGCTGCACCTTTACAGCCTCGGCCTGCATGCTGCCTACCTTCGCTGCCTGCTCGGAATACGCACCTGCCGCCGCTTCCTTTTTCGTCTGCAGCTCTCTGCCGGTTTCCTCCAAAGCGTCCAAGCGGCGCAAAAGTACAGATAAACGGCAACGGCGCAACTCCTCGCTGAGCTCGTTGAACTGCTGCGTTTTGGCTGCTGCCTGCGCCAAAGGCTCTACCTGCGCATCTACCTCACTGCGGATATCGTTAATACGCGTAAGATTGTTGGCCGTATCGTCAAGCTTGCGTACCGCATCCTTCTTGCGCAGACGATATTTGGCGATGCCTGCTGCTTCTTCGAACAGACTGCGTCTGTCCTCGGGACGGCTGTTTAAGACCTCATCAATTTTATTTTGGCCGATAATGGACATCGAGCCCTTACCAAGGCCGGTATCTGCCATCAGGTCGATTATATCCTTCAGACGGCAGCTTTTCTTATTAATCGCATATTCACTTTCACCGCTGCGGAAAATGCGGCGCGTCAGGCTTACCTGCTCAAAATCGAGCGGCAGTGTTCTGTCGCTATTATCAAAATCAACGGTGACCTCTGCTACGCCTAACGCCCTGCGCTTGCCGCTGCCGGAGAAGATAACATCCTCCATTTTGCTGCCACGCAGATACTTGGCGCTCTGCTCGCCCAACACCCAACGGATGGCATCCGAAATATTGCTCTTGCCCGAACCGTTCGGTCCGACAACAGCAGTAATTCCCTTGTCAAAGGTCAATTCAGTTTTATCAGCAAAGGATTTAAAGCCATAGGTTGAAAAGGACTTTAAACGCACTAGAAATCACCCATTTTCTCTAAGTCAGTTATTATATCTTTTTATTGTATCATAAAATGCTGTTTTTTTACACCATGCAGAACTTCTCTTATGTTAAAAATTGCAAAATAACCTGCCAATGCTCTGCCAAATCCTCCAAACGCAGGCGCGCGTTGGCAGGACTTGTAGACGGCAGATAAAAAATTTGCACCTGCTCAGGCATTTTTTTGGCAAAATATTTTTTAAAGGCCGCACCCGCCTTACCGCCGTTGCAGACTACCGCCTGCAAATGCGGCAGCTCACCTGCAAGCTCAACGACAGCGTTCGGCGCCTCGTTTTTGATATTGCTGTCCAGGCTGCCGTCACGCTCGCAATAGCCCAGCGTATCCCACAGCGCCAGATGATGCTTGTGCAGCAAGGCCTGCTTGGCAGCGTAATCCTGCGGCACGTCCTCCTGCAGCAGCAGCGCCAGCAAACGCCAGAAGCGGTTTTGCGGATGTGCGTAATATTCCTGCTGCTCCAGCGATTTTATTCCCGGCATAGAACCGAGAATCAATATTCTGCTGTGCTCATCTACAATTGGTGCGAAGGATTTACATGTGGACATACTCTTATCTCATCTGCCTTATCTTGAATTATCTGCAGCTCAAGCCCCGGGAAGCACGCTTCCCAATAGCGCAGGTTGCAGCTTTTTTGCCCGCGCAGCTTCGATTCCAGGCGTGCAGGGCAATATATTGTAACAGCGCCGCAGTCAGCCAGCTTCTCTAATTGTGACGTCACTTCGGTGCGCAGCACTCTGCTTTTTACCATTTCGCCCATCGCCGGATGAAACGGCCCCGCAAGAATGTTGCCCGGTGCGCACAGCTCCTCGTCAGGCTGCAGGCCGATGCGGATAACATTCACGCCTGCTTCCGTCAGCTCGCGATAAGCCCAGGCCGCCTGCGTCACGGCCTCCTCCAACGTCAGCGGTACAAAACGCCCCGCCGCGTAGTCCGCAGCCAGCGGCGTACCCTTGATTACTAATAAAGGATAGATGCGTGCCACATCAGGATGCATTGCTATCGCCTTACGCACCGTTTCCTGCACGCTGGCAAAGCTCTGCTCGGGCATGCCCACCATCAGCTGCAGGCCAACTTGAAAGCCGAAGTGTTTTAAAAGCGCCACCGCCGGCGCCACCTGCGCCGCCGTGTGTCCGCGCTCCGCTGCCGCCAGCACTCTGTCATCAAGCGACTGCACGCCCAGCTCCACCAGTCGCACACCATGCTGCTGCAAAAGCTGTAAACGCTCTTCATTTATATAGTCCGGACGTGTCGAAAGGCGCACGCTGCCGATAAAGCCTTCGGCAAGCAATGTGTCCGTCAGCGCCAGCAGCTCCTCCTGCAGCTCCGTGGGCAGACCGGTAAAGCTGCCGCCATAAAACGCCGCCTCGTGCTTAAGCGAGGGGCGCAGCCACGAGCGCCAGCGTGCAAGCTGCTCCTTGGCGCTTGCCAGCGCCGCACTGTGCTGACCGCTGATTTTCTTTTGATTACAAAACACGCACTGATGCGGACAGCCTGCATGCGGTATGAAAATCGGTAAAATAGACATAATAAAGCCTCTTTTATTTGTACAAGTATCCAAATTTAGGTATAGTTATCTTCTTAATGATACTTTTTACTATTGACAGTATCCCCCGTAGGGGGTTATTATAGTGTTGTAAACTTTTTAGTAGGAACGTGATGCAACAATGAAATTATCTCACATGCGCTTTATAAAAACAAGTCTGCCTTTCACCTTTTCCACAATGGCAGCCTCGCTCATGGGCGCAGTCGACACAGCAGTTGTAGGTCATCTTGGCAATTATACCTATATCAACGCTGTTTCGCTGGGTGCTGTTATCTTCAGCACCGTTTACTGGCTCTTTGGCTTTTTGAAAATCTCCACCAGCGGCTTTGCGGCGCAGGCCATGGGGCACCACGACCCCAAGCTGCTTGCAGGCAGTTTTCTGCGCGGCGTACTTGCTGCCTTCGCCATTGGTCTTATCCTCGTCATTTTACAGGAACCAATCTGGCGCACGGCGCTGGTGCTCTTTAATCCTGATGCAGCAACGGAACCGATGCTAGAGCGCTACTACCGCCTGCTCATCTGGATTATGCCGCTGACGCTCGTCTTTCAGACGGCGCAGGGCTGGTTTGCCGGTACACTGCATGTACGTATTGCCGTGCTCACGGCACTGGCCAGCAACCTTATTAACCTCGTGCTCGACGTGCTCTTCGTCGTTGTGCTGAACTTTGAGGTTACAGGTGTAGCCGCTGCCACCTGCATTGCAAATATCACAGGCTTTCTTGCCATTCTTTATTTTTACTGGCAGCACAAACCGCTGCCACTCACAGCTGTACCACTCAAGGAAATATTCTCCGGCCCCACCTGCCGCCAGATGGTGCAGTGCGGCTCACACCTCACCGTGCGCATGTTCTGCATGATTATCATGGTCAATAGCTTCATGCACCAAAGCTCTGCCTTCGGCGGCGAGCTTTTGGCAGCCAACTCCATTCTGTTCCAGATACAGTTTATCATGGGCGATATTCTCACCGGTCTGTCACAGGCCGGAGCAATTTATTCCGGCATTGCCTTTGGTGAGCATAACAAGCCCATGCTCAACGACACACTGCGCATCAGCTTTATCTGGGCCATCGGCTTTGGCCTGGCGCAGTCCGTTGGCTATTATGCCTGCCGTCATGCAATATTGAGCTGCTTTACAAATTTGCCGTCGGTAATCCATACCGCGCAGGAATACGACCTCTTTATCGCCTTCTTCCCGCTCATCAGCGCGTTAGGCATTGTCTACTACGGCGTTTTCAACGGCGCATTATATACCAAGCCTATCTGCATTTCTATGCTGCTAACTGTTAGCTGTTATCTTACAGCCTACTTCACGCTAATTCCGCTCTATGGCAACATCGGTCTGTGGCTGGCCTTCCTCGTGTTCTATATCGCGCGCAGCGGCTTTCTGCTGCTCTTCGTACCGAAGCTGCAGCAGCGCTTCGCTTAAATAAATCTACAATAAAATATTATCGTAAATACTGGTCGATGGCAGTTTCAAAGTCTTGCAGGCTTTTGCTGCCATCGCCTTTTGCTATAGCGTGCAAAATGCAGTGCTCCAGATGGTCCTTCAAAATAACCTTTGCAGTATTATCCAAGGCCTTACGCACTGCGGCAATCTGAATCAGCACCTCGGAGCAGTCTCTGTCTTCATCAACCATATTTTTAATAGAATGCACATGTCCTTCGATGCGTGCCAGGCGGTTGAGAACCTTCTTCTTATTCGGATGCGTATGCGCGTGCTCGTGTACTGCGTGCAGACTCTCCTGTTGCGCCTGCTTTTTTGCATCCTGCTCTGTATTCAGTACATCGTGCTCCCTGATATACGCCAAAAGAGACGTCCCTTTTTCTTCAGCCATAATTATTACCCCCTTCTATATACTATGAAAGGAGCCGCTTTTTCATAAACAGCTCCTTTCTAAAAACTATTCTATTCTTGCTTAGCCTGCGGCGTCAAAATGCTTTCAATAACCAAAGCCACGCCGTCATCATTATTAGATGCGGTGATGATTTTTGCATTCTGCTTCACACTGTCCTTAGCGTTGGCCACAGCAACGCCGATACCGGCATTGGCAATCATCTTCACATCGTTATTGGAATCACCGATGCACATAATTTCCTGCGGCTGTACACCGTAGCTTGCAGCCACGCTCTTTACTGCCTCCCATTTGTTGACACCGGGCTCCATCAGCTCCAGGAAATTGTCTTTGGAGCTGGTAACATCCAGCTTACCGGCAAAGTCCTCTTTAAATTGCTGCCATACAGCGGCAAATTCCTCGCTCTTGGTCATAACAAGAATCTTATACGGTGCTTCATCCGTATGATAAAGCGCCTCACCGATAGCAGTAGTCTGAATACCGCTGATTTTGGTATACATGCGGGAGCAGTCGTTCTCCTGCTTAATCAAAATGCTGTCACCCACATAAAGCTGCAGGTAATAACCCTTCTCGCGGCAGTATGCCAACACATCGTTGGCTGTAGACAGCTTCATCTTGTGCTCATAATAAACCTTGCCGCTCAGGCTGCCCTTCACCAATGCGCCGTTATAGGTAACCAGCGGCACATCAAGGCCCAGCTTTTCCGCATAAGGACGCACGGAAACGTACATTCTGCCCGTAGCAATCAAAAAAATCTTGCCTGCGTCCAGCGCCTTTCTGATAGCTGCCTCGTTACGCGGAGAAATTTGGCAGTCCTTATTCAAAAGTGTATCGTCCATATCGCTGGCAATCAGCTTAATTTGCATGCTCCATCTGCTCCTTTAACATCAACTTATCCAAAAATATAGCTGCTGCCGGATAAAGCAGCAAAAGAAAAATACCGTGCATAATGCCAAAATTAAGGTCATAACCAGGCAGCATACGGCAAACAGTTACGGCACCCTCCAGGGAGAAAGCAGCCATCACCAGCATAGCCTTCAGGGAGTCATTTCTGCGTTTGGACAGCTCCTGCAGCCTAGTCAGCAAAAACTGCTTGTCGACAATAACATGCATCAGCTTCAAGCCCAGGCACATAAAAGCACCTTCGATAAAAGAGCCTGCCACCAGACCGCCCAGGGTAACAACCTGCAGCATACCGGTTACATATTCACAAAGGAAAAAAATGACGCTCAGCGTCAGCCACATTGTAGCTAAATTATACATTGTTTTCTTCAAATTAATCACCAAAATACATTATAACACAGACAGCCGTCAAATTACACTGGGCGTCTGATATTTTATGATGCTTTTAAGCATATTTTGCAAGTATTTCTGCATATTTTGTGGTAAAATAAATTTATTAACGTAAGCAGACAGCATTGTCTGTACGAAAGGAGCAGTTTATATGAAGCGCAGTGATAAATTCCGCCAGGCCAACCGTGAGGCACTGGCTACTGTTCTTGCCACCATCGCCGTCATCATCTTCTGGTGCCTGGCAGGCTTTGGACTAGCAGACAGTAATATTACCTTCTGGCATACACCTCTTTGGGTTTGGGGCGGTTGCGTAGGCACCTGGCTTTTTGCCATCGCCGTTACCGTTTTCCTGACTAAGAAGGTTTTTGTCAACTTTGATTTGGATGACAGCACGGAGGATAAGCAGCATGAGTAGTATTTTGAACATTATACCCGCGCTGGCCTTTCTGCTGATTCTTCTGAGCATCAGCGCCTACATCCAGCGCACGTCAAAAGAAAACAGGCAAAAGGATTTTGCCAAGGATTACTTCATCGGCGGCCGTACTCTCGGCGGCTTTGTGCTGGCGATGACCACTGCTGCCACCTACAGCAGCGTCAGCACCTTCGTCGGCGGTCCGGGCGTAGCCTGGGTTATCGGCTACGGCTGGCTGTACATGGCTATCGTCCAGGTAGTCGTTATCTTCCTCGTTCTGGGTGTGTTCGGTAAAAAAATTGCCCTCATAGCCCGTGAGATTGACGCCGTAACCGTCATTGACGTACTGCGTGCCCGCTATCATTCCGATTTTCTGGCGAACATGGCTGCCGTTGTCATTGTCGCCTTCTTCTGCGCCACTATGGTGGCACAGTTCGTCGGCGCTGCCAAGCTCTTCGAAGCAGTAACCGGTTTTTCCTACCTCACCGGCCTCACGATGTTTGGCCTGATTGTTGTCATTTACACCACTATCGGTGGCTTCAAGGGTGTTGCCGTTACCGACGCCTGCTGCGCCATCGCCATGATTGTAGGCCTGTGCATCCTCATGGGCGGTATGATGCACGCAGGCGGCGGCTTCAACAAAATCATGAGCTATATCAGCACGCAGCATCCCGATATGCTGGAGCCGCTTTCCCGCGGCAAAATGCCGATTTCGCTGTACATCAGCCAATGGCTGCTCGTCGGTATCTGTACGCTGTCACTGCCGCAGTCTGTTGTCCGCGGCATCAGCTACAAGGATACCAAAGCGCTGCACAACGCTATGATTATCGGTACCGTCGTTATCGGCGCCATGACACTGGTTGCCACCTGGATTGGTGTCATCAGCAAAGGCATCCTTACCGGACCTATTACAGCCTACGGCAACAGTGTTGATAATATCATGCCTGTCGCCATCGTGCAAAGCCTCACTCCCTTCTGGGCAGGTGTCATCATCATCGGCCCCATTGCAGCAACCATTTCCACCGTTTCCTCACTGCTGCTTTCATCGTCCTCCTCTATCGTCAAGGACGTTTACATGAACATCAAGGGCAAGCGCGAAGAACAGCTCACCAATAACCAAATTCGTCTCTACAGCCTGGGCGCAACAATTATCCTCGGCCTTTTTGTTTATGCCATCGCCATCAAACCGCCAAGTGTTATCTGGCAGATTAACATGTTTGCCTTCGGCGGTCTGGAAACAGCCTTCTTCTGGGTGCTGATTTTCGGTCTTTTCTGGCCCAAGGCCAACAAATACGGCGCTATTGCTGCCATGGGCGGCGGCGTTATCATCTACTGCCTGGCCATGGTCTTTAAGATTAAGGTGCTTGACCTGCACCAGATTGTGCTTGGCATCGGCCTTTCCCTGCTGTGCTTCTTCATCGGCAACAGCCTCGGCAAGACAGTTGATGAAAAAACACTGCGCATCTTCTTCCCCGAAAAATTTGAGGACGAAAAATAAAACTGCATATTAATCCGATATCCAAGAATCAAAATCTCTGCTTCCGGTGTTTTCAAGCATCCTGGCAGAGATTTTTTATGCTCTGTTTTCTTTATAAAATTAAGTATCCGACAATATTTGCCTATGATTTTCTTGTATTCGACATACACTGCTGATTCATTTACTCATAAATAAAATTTTCTCAACGCTGACACTCCTGCCTTTTATATCCGCCTTATTCTTATTTACAAAAAAGACAAATAGTTTTCATTGAGTAATCATGATTATCCATTGACATGAAATATTATTTTCTGCTATCTTAAAAGTGTAAGCAGTTCTCAGCCACTCACCCCACGATGCAGGAAGGAGCGTGCCGTCATGCTAAAAAAATCTGTCATTATTCTCGCAGGAATGTTGCTTTTAATTACCAGCTGTTTTGCAAACACACGCATGCAGCAATCTGCTAAGCAACAAGCAATCCCAAAGGTCAAGGAGGTCACAATTATGGATTTTTCCCAAGAAAAAGAAAATGTTATCTATCTTGCAGGCGGCTGCTTCTGGGGACTGGAAAAGCTAATGCAATCCATACCGGGCGTCATAGATGCCCAAAGCGGTTATGCCAACGGCACAGGCAAAGCCGATGCCAAGTATCAGGCAATTTTAGGCGGGAAAACCGGTTTTCGCGAAACCGTGCGTGTTGAATACGATCCGGCAAAGGTAAGTCTTGACCATCTGCTCTTGGCTTATTTTTACGTCATTGACCCAACAGTCCTCAACAAGCAGGGTCATGATGCCGGAACACAGTACCAAACAGGCATCTACTATACCAATACACAAGCGCAGGCTGTCGTAGAACGCATCGTGGAACTGGAACGCGGTCGTCATAAGGTATTTGCAGTCGAAGTCGGACCACTGAAAAACTATTATCCGGCAGAAGAATATCATCAGAACTATCTTGATAAAAATCCTAGCGGATACTGCCATATATCGCCTGCTAAAATCAAGCTGCTCAGTACCTTGAAAATTGATGCCGGTGCCTATAAAAAACCTGCTGCCGAAACTATACGCGATAAGCTTACTGCAGAACAATTTCAGGTAACACAGCAAAACTGTACCGAACGACCGTTCCACAACGAATTTTGGGATAAATTTGCCAAAGGCATTTATGTTGATATCGTCACCGGCGAACCGCTCTTTTCTTCAACCGACAAATATCAGAGTAGCTGCGGCTGGCCCGCCTTTACCAAGCCTATTGAAGCACCCTTGATAGTTGAACGCAAGGATACAAGCCATGGTATGGTACGCACCGAGGTGCGCAGCCGCAGCGGCGATTCGCATTTGGGACATGTTTTCACCGGTGACAGCGAATCACCCAACGGTGTACGTTACTGCATCAACAGTGCTTCCCTGCGCTTTATCCCCTACGAACAGATGGAAGCCGAAGGCTATGGCTATCTGCTGTATCTTTTCAAATAATACTCTCCAACATAAAACACCCTGTGCATTGCCAACGGCAATACGCAGGGTGTTTTTCATTGCTTATTCAAAGCTCACTCAAATTCCTTATAGATACCTTCCTCGCGACGTCTGGTTGCCGTTTTGGAAATATATGTACCATGAACAATATTCGTCAGCTTCTTCTTCGTTAAAATCTTTTGGATATAATCAAGATGCGGACAGGGCGGCTTATGCGAATTATCCGATACCATGCATGTAGAAAGATGCACGCAAATCTCCTGTCCATCCTCTTTAAAGCGGCGCAGGCGCTTCGCCAGATTCTCCAGCTTAACCGTCAGCGCACCGCCGGAGCAGCCACCGCAGGTAAAGCTCATGTAATGTGTGTCCTCAGGATAACCGGCAAACTTGCCCTCACGGCTGTAAAAGGCGTGCGTACAGTTGTAGCCGCAACAACGCTGCTGCACTGTATCACACTGGATAATTACTACCAGCTTGCTCATTTTATCATGCCTGCTGCTTTTAAGGCTGCATCAAGCTTAGCCTCAGCGGCAGCGCTGATAGGAGTCAGCGGCAGACGCGGAGCACCTGCTTCAATACCGGTAACCTTGGTAACGGCAGCTTTGATAGGAATCGGGTTACTTTCTATGAACATAGCCTTAGCCAAAGGCACCATAACCTTGTTGAGGTCAGCGGCATCCTTAACGCGGCCTTCGCTGTAAGCCTGCATCAATTGCTGCAGTATGTTGCCGTTGACATTGGCCAGAACGGAAATCAAGCCGCAGGCACCAACAGACAGGAACGGCAGAATCAGGCCGTCGTCACCGCTGTAAATGGAGAAATCCTCCGGCAGTACACGATACAGCTCTGCAGTCTGTGCTACATTGCCTGCTGCCTCTTTAATAGCCACAATGTTGCTGAAATCTGCTGCCAGACGTGCAACAGTTTCCGGAGCAATATTGCCACCGGTACGTCCCGGAACATTGTAAACGATAATCGGCAGCTTGGTAGCCTTTGCTACGGCTGCAAAATGCTGGTAATAGCCTTCCTGAGTCGGTTTGTTGTAGTACGGGCCAACTACGAGCACGCCGTCTACACCGCAGGCCTCCATTTTCTTAACCAAATCAATAGTGCTGGCAGTGCAGTTGGTGCCTGCACCGGCAACAATTTTGGCACGGCCGTTAACACGTGCAACGATGGTCTGCATGAATTTAATTTTTTCATCCATGTCCATGGTTGCAGCTTCACCGGTAGAGCCTTCTACTACCAGGCCGTCACTGCCGTTAGCCAGCAGCCAGTCGGCAAAATCTGCACCGGCTTCATAATTGATGCTGCCATCAGCGTTGAACGGCGTAACCATAGCCGTTAATAATCTGCCAAAATACGGTTTTTTCATTGTAATTCCACCTCTTAAAACTAATAGAAACTAAAATTCTCTATGATATATTGCTTATTATCTAAATGATTTTATATTTTTTACGGCGTACTTCACGTACGTCGAGGAGACACAACAACGCAGACGGTGCTTTATACACAGACTATAACTTGAAGGCCTCGTGGAGCGCCTTCACAGCCTCCACCAAATGCTCCTCTTTAACAATCGCGGAAATCGTAGTATCGCTGTCCACAGTTTGCAGAATAGCGATATTGTGACTGGCAAGCGCAGTTACAAAGGTAGCCATAATGCCGGGCACGCCACGCATAGCACTGCCGACAACGGAAACCTTGCCGCAGCCCTCGTTCAGCGTATATTTAAAGCCTGTTGCATCAAGCACCTTGCAGGTGTGCTCTACGTCCGGAGAAAAGACTGCGAACATTGCTTCCTTCTCGGACAGGTTCAAGCAGCCTACGCTGATGCCTGCATCTGCCAAATCCTCGAACAGATTACGGCCTGCGGTAATATCCTGCGGGTTCAGGTCAATGCGGAACTGTGCCAAATCATTAAGATGAGCTACGCCGCTGGCGCAGGATTCGTTAATCGCAATTTCGCCGCCGTTACCCTGACCGATGCGCTCACTGGTAATCAAAGTGCCGGGAGCATCGCTGAAAGTGGATTTTACATACATGGGAATATTGCTGCCCATAGCAATTTCCACGGCACGCGGATGAATAACCTTCGCACCGTTCTGTGCCATCTGGCAAACCTCAGCATAGGAAATCTGCTGCAGAATATTTGCCTTCTCGACAATGCGCGGGTCAGCAGTCATAATGCCCTCAACGTCTGTATAAATTTCAACAAAATCAGCCTTGAGCGCAGCGCCCAGTGCAGCAGCAGAGGTATCGCTGCCACCGCGGCCCAATGTCGTAAATTTATAGTTGTTTTCCGTCATACCCTGGAAGCCGCAGACAACAGGAATGATGCCTGCCTCCAATAGGCGGATAAGACCGGAGGTATTGATGTTTTTGATACGTGCGGCACCAAACTGGGAATCAGTAACAATGCCTGCCTGACCGCCGGTGAGCGCCATAGCGTTGATACCGAATTTTTGCAGAGTTGCTGCCATTACACAGGCGGAAATGATTTCGCCGCAGCACATCATCATATCCATCTCGCGCACATTAACGGAAAGGTTAACGTCCTTCAGTGCGCCGATAAGCGTATCGGTTGCATAGGGTGCGCCCTTGCGTCCCATAGCCGAAACAACTACTACCGGGGAGTAACCGTTGCGAATAGCCTGCTGTACCTTATTTTTAACTGCAACGCGGGCTTCCTCACTTGCAACAGAGGTGCCGCCGAATTTCTGTACAATGATTTTCATGTAAATTGCTCCTCATCTGTTTAAATTAAAATGCAAAATGTACCGGATGCCGGAAAGGCTGCGGCGTACAAGCTGTACGCCGGGTAGTCTTTACACCGCAGAGGTGCATTATTATTTTTCTAACCAGCCGTTTTTAATCATAACCTCAGCAATCTGCAGCGTGTTCAGCGCAGCGCCCTTGCGGATCTGGTCTCCTACTACCCACAGGTTAAAGGTATTCGGGTTAGACTCATCGCGGCGCATACGGCCAACGAAGCAGTCATATTTTTCCGAGGTATATAAAGGCATCGGATAAATCTGATTGGACGGATCATCCATCATCTGAATGCCGGGGAAAGCATTGATTGCAGCTGCCATATCCTTCAGCTCCAAATCATGCTCAAATTCGATGTTTACCGATTCGCTGTGGCTGCGGTATACAGGCACACGCACGGTAGTAGCGGTGATGCGCATTTCGTCATCATGCATAATCTTTCTGGTTTCGTTGATCATCTTCATCTCTTCTTTGGTGTAGAGATTGTCAAGGAAAACATCAATCTGCGGAATCAGGTTAAACGCAATCGGATAATGCTTCGGCAGACTTGCGGACGGAAGAATGTGTGCCTCCATCTCACGGCCCTCGCTGTAAGCCTTGGTCTGGTCGGTGAGCTCGTCAATGCCCTCCTTGCCGGCGCCGGAAACAGCCTGATAGGTAGAAACGACGATACGTTTAATGCGTGCCAAGTCATACAGCGGTTTCAATGCCATAACCATAATAATGGTAGAGCAGTTAGGGTTGGCAATAATGCCCTTGTGCTTCAGGATATCCTCGGGGTTAACCTCCGGCACAACCAGCGGCACTTCGGGGTCCATACGGAAGGTGCTGGAGTTATCAATAACAACGGCACCGGCTTTCACAGCGTAGGGAGCAAACTCCTTAGAAACGCTGCCGCCTGCGAACAGAGCGATATCAATGCCCTCGAAGGAGTCCTTGGTAGCCTCCTGCACAGTATATGTTTTGCCCATAAATTCAATCTGCTTGCCTGCGCTGCGCTTGGAAGCCAGCAGACGCAGCTCTGCAAACGGGAAGTTTCTTTCTTCGATAAGCTTCAGAAATTCAGTACCAACAGCACCGGTAGCGCCCAAAATAGCAACGTTATACTTTTTCATAAAATTCTCCCCCTCACTATTTAGAGTAATTTATCTAAGCCGTATACCAGGCCTACTTGGTCAACAATTTTACGGCAGCCAAGCGCAACGCCCGGCATGTAGCATTCGCGGTTAATCGGGTCGGTACTGATTTTCAAAGTTTCGCCCTGACCGCCGAAGATAACCTCTTGGGAAGCAACGTAACCCGGAAGGCGGACACTGTGAATCTTCATGCCCTCGTAATCGGCACCGCGCGCACCTGCCATGGTTTCCTTTTCATCAGGATTGCCCTGGTGCATTGCCTTGCGCACCTCAGCAATCTTTTGTGCAGTGATAATAGCAGTACCGCTCGGAGCGTCCAGCTTATTATCGTGATGCTTCTCGATAATTTCCACATGCGGGAAATATTTGGCAGCCTCACACGCCAGCTTCATCATTACAACTGCGCCAAGCGCAAAGTTCGGAGCAATCAGCAGGCTGGTGTTGTGCTTGCGTGCCAGCTCATCAACCTCTTTTAAATCTGCATCGCTGAAGCCTGTTGTGCCTACTACGGCATGCACGCCAAGCGGCAGCATTTTGCGCAGGTTGCCCATAACAACGTCAGGACGGGTGAAGTCAACAACAACGTCCGGTTTGGCAGCCTCAATCGCAGCAACCAGGTCAGTAGTTACCTTAACGCCGTCACCCAGAGGCATGGTGCCTTCCTTAATATCAACAGCACCGACAAGCTCCAAATCAGCTTCGCTATATACCTTTTTACATACCTCGCTGCCCATGCGGCCCAGCGCACCATTTACCAAAACACGAATCATGTCGTTCACTCCTTAATCATAAAAATAACCGTTGAGATATTTCCTTTGGATCCTATCTCAACGGTTAGCATGCTAAATAAATCTTCACACCCATAGCCGAGATAGCCCTCCGCTGCAGATGCAGCGACAGTCCGGCAGCTTTCACTGACGGCCCAGCACAACGACACGGCTGCCATTGCACTTCGGCGTTAGCCCTTTTGTGATGCTTCTCAGCTCCCGCTCCACAACCTACTCATGCTTTCCGCGCCTCTATCTTAATGGTTTGCTATTAAAAAAATTATATTACTGTTACTGCTATTTGTCAACGAGGAAAATTATTAGCCTGTTCTTATAGCGGCAAGTGTAAAGATTTTACAAAAAGAGAAAGTGAGAGTGATTCTATTACGAGAATTGGGCACTTTCTCACTTTTCTCGTAATAGAATTGCCTTTTTGCTGTATCAACGCCACTTTCTATTACGAGATTCAGGCATTTTCTCACTTTTCTCGTAATATATCTTTACTCAAGGAACTCTGATTTTCTACCATAACTTGTAATATAAACACCTTTTTGTGCACGAGTCATTGCTACATACAACAAGCATTTTTCGGAGGTAATAGATTCCTCCTCAGAAACGGTGTCAGCCTTATTGATTGCAGAAGAAAGAGGGATAATCCTGTTGTTCACAGCAGCAATAAATACATATTTAAATTCCAACCCCTTCACTCGGTGCATAGTAGCAACTCTTAGCCCATCAAAACTACGATCATCAGCTTTGTTCCTCTTTATTGCATAGGAGCGAATTCCGGCTTTTGTAAAAAGCGCAATGTAATCGTCAACCAACTTTTTGGTACGAGCTACAACACATATATCAGTAAGAGAAACACCGTTGTCTTTTAGCTTCTTCACTTCACGGAGGAGAAAATCGAATTCATCATTAGCATTCCCGAAATTCTCAACTATCGGTTTTTCTCCATGCGTGAGGGATTGACACTTATCTCCAAGATCAAAACCTTTGTCCAAGTCATCAAAAGAAATCCCCTTCAACAACAGCAGAGCCTGTTTGCGAATTTCCTCCGTAGTACGATAGTTGATTTTTAATATACTACTACGACCACGGACATTTATTCCACACTTAGAAAGGATAGGGTGATTTCGATATATTCTCTGGTGAGAGTCACCAACTATGAAAATATCATTAGGATGTTCTTCTCCTGCCAACGCTCTAATCAGGCGATATGCATTGTCACTGAAATCTTGCCCCTCGTCGATAATAATACTTGCATACCGTGGTTTTCTACCCCCAGATTGAAGCAGCTTGGTGCTTTCATACATGGCGGTATTTATATCACGTATTTGGTTTTCTTTCATTAGATTCTGATAGTTTTCAAAGACCTTCCAGATATGCATCCTTTTTTTTCGATCAAGTCTGGTGCCTCGACCATTCCTAGTTGCCTTCACATACTTTTCAAGTGTAAGAGCTTCTTGTGCTATCACAATCCTGTTCCACTCTTCTTCATAGAATGAAGTCTCAAACGGCAGGTCAATGTTAGCCAACAAAACAGCTCTCTCCCAAAGAGGCTTTATAACATCGTCATACCCAATCTGAGCAGAAAAACCGGACTCACGAAGAAACTGATTCACCCATGCATCCAAATGAATAACTTCTATTCTTCTGAGTTCTTCCACCGTGCAGATTTTGCGCAGATTCTCTCTAATGTCAGCTGCGAGATTTGCTGTAAAGGTGGTCATCAGAATTCTCTGCTGCCCTTCGCATTTGGATGCTAAATGTTTGGCTCTATGCATGGCAACTACAGTTTTGCCAGTGCCAGCACCGCCAAGCACTCTTGCAGAACCAGAATACTCTTTCCGGGCAATTTTTCTCTGCGTCGGGTGAAGAAAAACACGCCATTTTTCCAATGGTTCTGCCATAATTCGACGTAATTCATCTTCTCCATCGACCACAACAAAAGATTTCAGTGTTGTAGGAACATCCAATGCAGTCGCCAAATTATCGCTAGCAGAAGAAGTGTTCTGTTCTTCCAAAACAAGCTCCAGAACTTCTTCCATAGGAAAGCCTTCCGCTAACCAAGAAAGATGCTCATAAGCATCATGCGGCATAGATTGTTCCGCTTTGTAAAAATCCTCTTTACTAATAAAACTTCTAACAAAATCAAGCTGAATCTCTGGTACGCCAAGTTTAATCAATTCATCATCCTTAGCAAGAGCAAATAAAGTAACTTTGTCAGATGTAGATGCCTGTTCTACCACAGTCTGAACATCAAACACCTGAATAGCGCCTGTTTTCGGGTTGACTTCACATCTTTTACGAGCAGCCCATTGATATGCCTCATCATGATGATCTACCCATAAAAGCAGGTATACACCAACTTCTTGCTGACGAACAACAATACCTCGATAAGTATCATCAATACGTACAGAAAAAATCTTCTTATCTATTCCCGAATTAAGTTTCTCATAATTAATGCCGGGAGACATCGGATTGTTTCGGAATTTATTCACGAACTCCGTTACTTTACCTTGAACTTGTCTCGGAAGACGAGCAAATGCCGTTAGGAAATCTGACGAAATTGCAACTTTAACATTATCCGTCATCAGTTGTCACCTCCAAAATAGCTTGCAATATCAATATCTGCAGCATCCAGTAAACTCAGTATTCTCCATCCTAATTTTTCGAGCTTCTCTTTATCTTCAGCTTGTTCAGCAGTCATAAAACCAACTCGTCTATCAGGCCATGCAATTTCTACAGTAGCAACCACTTCTCCATCATCGCCTTCAACTTCGTAACCGACATCATCTTCATTAGGAGCAGGTACACCAGCATCTTTTGCAAGTTCAACAAATGCCTTTGCATCATCATCGAACAGAAGCTCCTTAATTGCATTCCAAGTATCATCACCTGCGCTCATAGATATAATAGAATCATCAGCAGCTTCTCCAACAACAGGCAATGCGAGGTAATCCATGTGGCTTATACCTACAGATGACACTGCAATAAACTCTTCCGAGAATTGCAGCAAGTTATAGAATCTCCAAAGTCCATTCCACTCCTGTTCATATTTATCTGTTCTATCATCTTTTTCGTCATTGAGAACAGCGCAAACAGCAACAGCCCCTTCAGCTTTAAGTTTCGATGCAAGAACAGCTGAATAAATTGCCAGATGTGCATTAGAACTTCTTGGAATCCAGCTACCAAATATGGTTCCAGGGAACACAAAATCAACATCAGTAAAGTGTGTCTGTTCATTTACAGCTTTTACATTCTTCTCCCAATTATTGAAAGCAAGATTGTTTTTCATCAAGACAGGTTCTAACAAGGACAGAGAATATGCATACGCTTGTCCCTTAAAAACTCTTTCTGCATCAGGTAGTTTAAGATATTCCAAAAGCAAATCAAATGAAGATAACTTTGCCGGTTCAATGGCATCTGCTTTTTGCTTCTTAATCATATTCTGATACATAGTCTTGCCAGAAGGCATTTTTTCTGCCTCAAGTGAATTTGTATAGAAATCTCCCTGTGGTGCAAATACACTTTGAACATCCTTGAAACTCAGCGACCAAACACGGAATTTGCCACTTCTGCGAATAGCCTCTCGCTTAATTGTATCATCAGAAACAATATCTTTATGATATAAAAAACCATCTGTGAATACAGCCACAGGCTTGTGTTCCGGTGCGGAAACCGGCCAAAACACAAAATCCGGTTTGCAAGCTACCGAAACACCAGAGGCAGCATCCAGAAGAACTTGCGGTTCGATTTCCCATGCAAAATTCTCCAACTTTATATAATAACTATGCTTGCCATTGCGAATCGTATCACTTACATTAGCCGTACCAACCTTAGTACGAATCGCTTCCATAAAACGCTGTTCCAACTCACTATCAAACAACGGATTAACAGGAATATCATTGATTCTATCAATCTTCTGAACATTATCTTTACCTGAAAGAATAGACTTCAAAATTCTGATAGCCGTAGACCTTGAAATATTACCTATCTGCTGACTCTGACGATAAGCATACAAGCAATGGTAACAACCATCTTTCTGCGGATCATCCTTGCAAGAGCAATTCTCCATTACATGAAGCGCCTTATCAAAAATTTCAATCAGAGCGTCCTTTTCGTGCATTAACTGTTTCAGATAGCCGGTACCACCCGGAACAGAGTCATAAATGACCAAATACTGCTTTCGATAATCTGCATCCGGAACAGGAACTTCACTGACAGTAGCCCTTAGATGATCAACATTACCGAAATATTCTTTCATACCCAACATAAATGCAGCTACAAATGATTCCACCTTCACAGAAGAAGAATCCATTGTAGTCGCCGGAACAAGAAGTCGGAGAATCTCTGTACTAAACTCACGGTACAGGAACAAGCATTCTTCATAAGCGTCAGCTTGCATCAAATTAGGCATCTTTCTTGTTTTGCAGGCAAAGCTATGATTAGGTTTTCCGTTTTCCGGTTGGATTTTTCCGCAGTACTTACAAATTTTAAAGCCCTTGCGTACTTCTTCAATACCGGAAACAGACAGTTTTTCACCGATCATGTCACTCTCACCAAAGTTAATTTCTCGTAGAGTTGCTTTGCGAACAAACTCATATCCAAACGGGAAATCTTCGTTGTCCATACGATATGCACTGGAAATATCGTGATCTTCATCTACATCAACCAAAAGTTGTTTACAATAGAATACATTATTTCTATCATCGCTCTCATCGTTAATCAAGCTCTTGGTATAATCCATGTTAGAGTAGACCATTTGAACCTTCAGCATTGTTCTAACCTGTCCGGAATCAGCCCAGGCAGGACTACCACACTGAGGGCAAGCTGACGTATTCTTGCCGGTTTCTTCAATTTGAGCATGAGAACAATTCGGGCAAAGTCTCCATCTTGCAGTCTGAGCAGTAGTCAAATCAACCTGATCTATGGTCAGCTTGCGACCGTCAACATAAAAGCTGTTATTAGGAGCAAACTCGCTGATAGCGGAGGATGCACTACGGCTATATTCATAGACCAATTTCTCATATTTTTTCTTCTTAACCGATGTTTCTTCGTCCTCTTTACGATAGAGAACCGCTCGCAGGATAATACCAGCTTCAGGGAAAGCGTAATTCGGAAGTAATCCCTCGTCAGACAGGAAATTAAAGATATTTTTCTTGCCAATTTCCTGAAGGACTGTAAGCAACGCTGCTTCTTCACGCTTTAGCTCTTTGATTTCTTCATCATAGGAACTGTCCTTGGGTTTATCTTCCAAATCCCGAATCATTATTTTTAGTGCATCAACACTTGCTCGCAACGCATCCTGTTGTTTTTTCAAATCCTCGAATGCATCCAGGATTTTTACATACATAGGACTGTTGTTAGCATCCTTTCCTCTGGCGAACATTTGCAGTTCTTCTCTTGCACTATCATCGAGATACGCTGCAAACATTTGCATGAAAGAGTTTAACTGACGAGATAATGTACTTTGTACATAATTCAAAAAATTGAACGGAAACATGTCATCCGGGCGGGCATCCAATTTTTTCAGAACAACACCAACTTTATCAGGAATAGCACCATCCGGAATTCCCTTTTTAACCCAAGAATCCATGCAGAAAGCTACGAACTGCCTTTCCAGAACTGCAGATGCTCGAAGGAAAATTTTAGGTGGAGTTACCTCTCCCGCAATCATATCCATAGGATCAGAATAAAAATATAAATCGTGAGGTCTTGCATTAGCAACAGCCAAGGTCAATGCATTACCATCCTTACGACCTGCACGTCCAGCTCGCTGTAAGAATTGACTCTGAGCTGGCGGCATGCTACACAGGATAACAGTAGACAAATCACCAATATCAATACCCATTTCCAGAGTTGGAGTACACGATAATACATTAGGGTCCCAAATCTCCTGAGTATCTTTGCCACGTTTAAAATCAATTTCAATCTGATCTCTATCTTGGCGCTCTAACAAACCAGTGTGCTCCCTTGCGTTGATACGAACTAAATCACCGGCATTGTAAAGACGACCATAATAATTAATTTCACCTGTATCATATTCTTCGAGGAATCCACTACAAGCAGTCCTTGGACAAGGCGCACCAATCCAAAGCTCTGCATTCTCTGCTGCGACAGCATATACAGAACCACACTTATCACACCGCATCTGCATCACATCATCAGTGATAAAGACACGTTCCTTATTTAATCCGTAAATTTTATAGTTAGCAGAAGAAGGAACCAGAGATATTACATTCAGCTTCACCGCTTCGTCTAAAATAAATCTGCTGATTGCTTGGAAAATACTGTCATCCACCAGCAATTCGCTACAACAAGAAGAAATCCAGTCTACATACTTATTAGCAGCAGGTGAATCAAACTCGAAAGAAGATCGGCCATTACCAATATGCTCGGCAATAAAGTGAGGAGTATTTCGACCCGATTGACGACCGGGAAGCCAACGATTCCTGTCGTTTGACAGCATATAGCCATTACCGTCGCCTATAGTATATTCGTCAAACACTTTATCCCGAAAAGCTCCATTTGTGCGCATTAAGTTCAAGTATCCGATAACCATGCGTTTGAACGAGTCTATATTTTCTGCTGTCAATACACCAAGCTCATTGATGGTTCTTTCCTGTACAGAATCAGCAATCTGAATAATATCTTCCACAGCAAAGGAAATAACAGCGCAATTAGACTTTTCAAGAGTTCGTCCAATCTTACCGGCAAGACCAAATTCAAGCATAATTTCATATTTGATGCGCTGTTCAATTTCATACATCAGAATTTGTGCTTGTTTATCTTTGCCCAAGTTACGCTTTTCAACCATATCTTCATAGGCTTGCTTCCAAGTTAGATTTGGCGCAATGAAGAAGCTCACAAACTGTTCATCAGTCATATGCTCATGCCAATACTTTATAAAACCATTCTGAAAATCTGCAAGGGTTTGACCGGATCCCATCTCAGTACAGTATTTTTGAATAGCGGTTCTAAGGCCAAAACGCCATGTTCTTGAGTTGAAAAAACCGGCTCTATGCGCAGCGTCCTGAACATTATCAGAGAATGCCAGTGTCTTTTTATCATCATTAAACTTGGATGCAAACATTTGAGAAATACTTGCGCTGATTTCTGTTGCGCTGCGAAGACCCATCAAGGAAAGACCTCGACGACTACCACAGCAGGGGCAAACGTATTGCCTATGGTTCTTAGTGCCAGAAGTTTTAATCGGATTAGGAATCAGTATATCAACCATTTCGGCACCGCAATTAACGCACTCATCTGTCCCATACTCACCAACTTTTACTTGCAAACAGTCGGGACAAATCCTTGCAGGAACCATGCCCGGAATACGTTCCTCATGAGAATGAGGGAACATCATCACAATTTTTTCGTCTGCACGGAAATATAGATTATAGAAGGACTCAAGGTTTGTCATTGTAGCATTGCTACGTTCATTGAGTACGGATACCCAACCTGTAATACCACAATCACGACAATTTACAACTGGAAGATACTGCTTTGCCTGTTGCTTGTTCAAATCGTGAGCAATCTCATAAGTGATTTCATCTGAACCTACTTTGGCAACTAAACGACGCAGCTCGCGCATCCAAAGCTGAACCTGAACATTCAAAAACGGACGCAGCTTTCCTACCTTGCCAGTTCTCGCATGAGAAATTAAGGCAAAGAGAGAATTGATAACCACAGTTGCATCAGGCAGAGTTTTCAAATTCGGATAATGGATAGCCAAATCTTCTGCGATTTTAGAAACTTTATAATATGTACCACCTGTCAGATTGATAACCGATTGCATAAAGCTGTGATGCATCAGTTCATATCCAAGACGGATTCTGCCTTCATCTTCAAGGACATCAAAAGAGAAATCCGGAAGCCAGTCTTTTACCGCACTCTGCAAATAAGCAGAAGGCTCATCCTCCACAGACAGCTTTTCCAATTCCACAGCCTGTTCCGCTGTCGGCATCGCAAATTCCGTTACATCAGCACCTGCAAAGAACTCTTGAGCGCTCAGACGATCTTCTGTGATAATTGCATCCTTATCGAACGGTTCGCCAAAGATTTCTTCTGCGTAATTCAGAATATTATTGTTGTTTTCCTTGGAACCCATTGTTGCAGATGTGCCAATGCAACACAGGTATCCATCATAGATGCCCAGGCGTCGTTTCAACCGTCGAAGCAAACAAGCCAAATCTGTGCCTTGCGCTCCATCGAATGTATGCAGCTCATCAACTGCGATATATTTCAGAGTTTCAGAGTCATTATCCTGCCATAAAAGAGCATCTTTCGGACGCACCAGCAGATAGTCCAACATTTTATAGTTGGTCATCAGAATATCAGGTGCGTTGTTCAGCATTGTTTCATGGTCTGTAATAACTCCATGTTCACTCATAGTTCGAGCAGGCGTATGTTCTTGACCACCAACATACATACCTACAGTAACATTTCCATGGAGCTCATCACTTCCATAAATCATCTCTGCAATACGTTTAGCTTGATCCGTCGCCAAAGCATTCATCGGATATATAATAAGTGCTTTTATTCCTCGCTCGCCTCGATGCTGATAGCAATACTCCAGAATCGGGTATAGGAAACACTCTGTCTTACCTGAACCGGTACCAGTTGCAACTAATGTGGAGCGACCATCATCTCCGATTAGTCTCTCAAAGGCTTTTTGCTGATGCACATAAGGAAGATATGCAGGATGAATTGCTTCAAAGCAAGTTGGCATTTTCTCTGCCACACGGAAGGGAAGACGCACAGCAATATAAGGCTCATGGTAAACAGAGCCTTTATTTGCCAGCATTTTTTGAACTGAGCCTTTGAAGGGTTCGTTGGTCATCGGGAATGTGGTTTCGATATAATCCCCTATGCCTTTCTGTAATTGTTTAGCAAGTATGGATGGTAACATACTGCAATCCTCCTGTCGAATTATTGAATCATTTCCTTAACTACATTAAGAATTTGCCTGTAGGATTTTGGAAGATTCTGCGTACCTTTTTCATCAAGCACATTGTTTATATTCATATAGTTTTTAATCACTTTACCTTGTTTTTTCAGCAGATACGCAATGTTTTTATCTCCCTCTCGAACTTTTAGTTGAGCACAAAATGCAGCACAATAGGATTTGCAAACAACCAAATCCACTTCAAACGCATATCGCATAGAAATAATGTTATATCTTCTAAGTATTTCAAGCGCTTTAATATATTGATCATTATTCAAAGCTTCGAGCAATGTACTTTTATCTGTTTCACCAATCAAGTCTAATATTGGAGAACCATTTTTTAACGATGGCTTGTAGATTGGAAGACCATCATCATTTAAGCTAATCTCTCGTTTATCGTTTATGTATTGCTGGAATACATCTCTATCCACGATACATATAAACGGAATTCCTAATTCCTTCGCAATAGCATATGGATATTTCACACTGCGTTCACCACTAGCCGGAATAAGAGAAATACCTAAAGCTTCGGTATCGATTCTGCTAATTTCTAGCAAATGCTGTACAACCTTACAATCGTTTGTGCTTTCCGTAATGATAATATAATTGCTGAAGAAGAAATCGCTGTTTTTAAAGTCAAAGAAGTTATAATAACGTTCTTCCTCCATTTGATATCGATTCCAAAAATCTTCACCTATTTGAGTGACTGTAGTAATGATATCTCTTTTTTGCCCCTTAGTTTTCCTGCATAAAGCAATAGAATCATGTCCAAGACGATCAATAATAACTGTCGAATGAGTCGTTACAACAAACTGCGTATGTGGATATCGTCCTTTTTCTTTAAGCGCTTCTATCAATTGACGCTGCGCTTGAGGATGCATATTCAACTCTGGTTCTTCAATGCCAACCAAATAAGTGCAGCCATTGCACATTGAAATAGCGAGCGAAATTGCAAAAAAAACAGCACTTTGAATACCGCTACCACAGTTATCGATTCCGTTTTCCTGTGAATCTTCAACAAGCTTTAATGTAACATTCCGAAGAATCAAATCTATAACATCTGCGTGATACGTTTCCATTACAAAGCTTTGACCTTTTGAAAATGGATAATACTGCTTCAGTTTTTTCATTGCAGGTTGATAAATACTATCTTCAACTTTCTTTATTAATCTGTCTGCTGCAGGTTGTAAATTATTTCTATTAGCTGTCTGTTGACTAAAAATCTTACACAGCAACTTATATGCAATTCCAGAATCAGAACGAAAAGCTGCATCGTAATTTCTTATTATTGGAATATATACATAAGAAAAACACTTGGTGAGCCTATTGAAGGTGTCTAAATCTATAGCCTTTTTCTCTACACCTACAATAACCTCATACGTCGGGTTTTTACGATCCCATCTGTATGTAAACTTAATTGTTAATCTTTGGTTATAGATATATTCCTTATCTATTTTGTCCTCTGGAACAATATCTGAGAACGTTACCGTAATTCTCGGACGGGATTGTTTGCTATATAAATGGGCCTCATTTAAGAAGGATTCTCGTTCATCCTGATAGTTAAAAAAAGCATTTAATGCTCTAAGCACATGTGACTTTCCTACATTATTTGCGCCGACTAAAGCCAAGAACTGTTTAAAAAAGATAGTTGTATTGTCAATGGACCGAAATTTTTGAATCTGTATTGACTGTATCCTCATTATTTCTCCTCCCCATACTTCTCCTCAAAGAACTTCCATGCAGTTTCGTAATCCTGTTCACGGTCGCAGCGGTCAAAGGGAGCTACGTACTCAATGATGCGCTCCACCGGGCCACCGGGTATAGTATCGTCCATGATAGTACGATAGAACTTTTTGCCTGCAGGTGCGCCCTTAATTCCATTTTCCCATTCAGGGCGAGAAAAACCTACATTTGTCAAGCTTCTATTGTTAGTAAAAACAATACGTCCATTTGTATCATACCATGTATCAGATTCATAGCTCTGTAAAACTGGAAATTGAATCCTGTAAATCGATATTAACTGTTCAAGAGTCATTCCAAGTGCCATGGAAGATAACACATCCAACTCAACAAGCAACTGTCTTCTTGAATAATCATCCCTTACGGGCGTATCTACAGACCATTCGCTATTAAATACTGAAAAGCAATCATTATTTAGTCTACAATCTTCTGAAGCATAGCAATCACATTCGCATAAGGCTGGCGAAACCTTATCCCACAGTATATCGAATTCACGATTTAATGCATTTAGAAGCAAAGCTCGTCGCTTAATTGCGTTTGTGAACTTATCACTTACAACTGGAAACGTTGAAAGTAGAGAATAATTTATATCACTTGCTCCAACAATTTTGACGTAGAAATCATATGGTAATGATGCCATAATTCCTGCCAAATACGTAATTGTATCTACATCTGATGCGATACCAATAACAGTATCGATATGTGCAGTTTTAGGTGGCGCAATACAGGAGATCAATGTTCTTTCTCCACTCAAGTTTAAGCGTTTGCGAGATATAACACGATAACAATCTATGTACTTTTCGCCCCAAGAAGTTGTTGGCACTCTTGAACAATAGTCATCGATGCTACAACAAGGTGAATACTTAGTTCTCGGCATATACTGTTCATCGCAGAACATCAAGTCAACGCCTTCGTATGCTCGATGTGTATTGCATACTCTCTTAGCAGTTTGATAAATTGGATTGGCAACACCAAGATGAGGGCCTGAATAAATGAATTCTATTGGTAACTCCGGAAAATGTTCATTAGGCTCAATTGTTCCATCTTCTTGTGCAGAACTTTCCCCCCATAGCCTTGTAACATACACCAACTCATCATAATCCGCAATGTTATTGACGGCATTTGCAAATTGCTTGAGAACCTCAACAAGAGATTGTGTATGAATAGCCGGTAATCGAGCAGTATCATACTGGTCTGTACCATCAAACAATTGAGCAAAAACTTTTAACTCATGATTGGAAACACGGACAACTCGTTCCTTATGTCCCTCAGTACTCCAGTTATCATTTTCGTCCTTGATGCCTGGCACCTTTCCTTCTATTGGGTTTTCATAGCAATAGTCAACTGTACTAACATCAATTAAGTTTGCAATTGTTTCAAATCGCCCAGTATGATCATTGCTGTAAACATTGATACTAAATCGTTCTCGATTCCCAATCTCAAATAGTTTTCGCTCATTTTGAAACTGGAAATGTTTTCTCAGTTTTTTATACAATGTCTTGCGCAAAGTACCACCTGAAGGATCATTATATATACCTTCTGGATGAACAAAAGAAAACACACCTGCTTGATTACAATATGTCCACGCTTGAGGAATAAAACATTTATACAGATTGGACTGTACACCTGCCAAAGAAGCGTAGTTCTGAATTGAATTTAAGAATGTCTGCTCACCCGCAATAGTTTGATATTCGGTGTAGTACATCTGCTTAAATTGCCCATCTGATAATACAACATTCCTATGTTGTGTGGTTTGATTTGCATTGAGTTTTCGGATGGAGAAAAGTGGCTTACTATCTCCCAAAACGGTAGATTCGTTCCACGACAATTTAATCAACGGCGGATTACCAATAATTAAATCAAATCCACCACGCTCCGCAAACAAATCTGCAAATTCAAGCTCCCAATGCATGAACTTATTCTGTTCAGCAATTCTTGCAGCTAAATCCAGTCTTGGATTTTCCTTACGCAGACAAGGAATATCCACTATTGTGTCCGTACCGTAAGTGTCGATAATATCCATTGCCATCTGCTCTATTTCAGTCGGGAACATAGAAAGCTGACCACCCTTAACAGAATCCGTAACATTCACAGATTCCATAGTTCCTTCAAGAATCAGACCCATATCAAACAAGAACTCACTTCTCGTAGGAAGCAAATCCGCTTTGTCAATAGGCCAGAACCACAGTGCGCACCAATAGTCCATAGCAAACTTCAATCTTGCATACGGGCCGGCATTCTTCATATATTTGCTCTTATATAGTTCACTAAAGATTTTATCTTTCTGGCGAATCGTAGTATGCGAATCATCAGTATAGCCAAAGATAGAGAGAGAATCCTGTGTCTTAGCATCTACTTCTTTGCGTAACCGAATTTGCGCTTCCCACAGCTTATCAATCGCCGCAGATAGTCGCAATAAAGTAACAATATCATCATCAGTAACGGGACCGGTAAACTTCTTGTTCCAATCTTTCATAGCCTTGATGTTTGCAGGCTCCAACTGTTTGATGACTTTATCGGAATAGCTGCACATTCCCGGATCGCCAAGCAGGAAGTGATAGACCTGTTTTTTCGGCATACGTTTTGTTCCCAAAGGCACTCGCTCCGGTTCCAACTCATACCAACGCATACCTTTAGAGGTGGATTGTGCATTTTCGATACGGTATACCTGTCTCCGTGCACCAATCAGGGAATTTCCGTTCACCAACTGTGTGCCAAACCAAGGTACAAAGCCACCCTCATAAATAGTATTCAGCCACAGGGAAACCTCTGCCAGTTCAACAGCAACAGGGTTCAGGTCAATGCCATAAACATTACGGTCGGCAATGAACATCTTGACCTTCTGCAACTCATTAAATCTCTTTTCATAGCTTATCATCTCGCCAGTTTCTTTCTCCTTGCGGGAGATATAGGCTTCTGCCAACTGATTGATTGCTTCGTTCAAGAACGCAGCACTACCCATAGCAGGCTCGCAGATAGTCAGTTTAAGAATTTCATCCGCCGTTTTTCCCTCAAGAAGTTCCTTCAGGGCATACTTAACCAGGCACTTGGTCAAAACCTCCGGTGTATAGTAGGATGCGGATTTTTCACGTTCTCTACCAGCCAGACGATAAATGAAAGTGCCTTTTTCATACATACGGAGCTTGCCCTCTTTTTCACCATGTTCGTAACGAACACGCTCATCTTCGGTATATTGGTCAAGCTCAGATTCAGATACAAAGTAACCGACGTCCAGTTCGTTGAAGCTGTCACCGGCTCTCTTTACTTCATAAAGGTCATGTTCGGCAATAAAACCACGATAGGAAAGAAGTGCCTCGTACACCGCGCCCATCTGGTTGATTCCCAGATTTGCATAGGAAATACGGCCACGGCGACTATTTTTTCTTTCTGTAGCCCTTGTCAAGCTCATAAGGTCAATGATACGCAGCATACAGCTGTTTCGCAACTTGGCCGCAGTAATCATCTTGGTATATTCCGGATCGAAGATATGCGCCTTCAGCGGAGCAATCAGGAACATATCGTGCAGGCTATCGGAACCTGTCGCTTTTTTCAGCTCATCTTCTGTTTTCGGATAGCCGTTATAAATCAGCTCGTAAAGCTTTGCCAGAGTCTCATGCAGGTAATAACCATCACTGACTTCATTTACATCATCACGAATGTTATCTACAATATCACGCAAACTTTCCAGAGAATATCCGGAGTAATAGCTCTGTGCTTTAATTGGTGCATAGCCAAGTTCCGGTCTGGACTCAATAAAGAGTACAAACAGCATACGATACATATAACGCAGACATTCTAAAGTCAACTGTCCTGCATCTACAGGCTCTGCATCAAGATCACGTCCAAGGCGTATCTTCATATCGTAAAGGACTTCATTTCCGAGCAATTCAATGCTTTCACGAAGAGCGTATTTCAAGTCTTGTGATACACCGGAAGCATTCTTCTGGCTCTGCTCATCCAATTCATCCAACAAAATTTTTCCATCATCAGGGCAAAGAGAATCCTTATGGAGAAGAACAGCCATTGCCTGCAAAGTCGTGTTTTCCAGTCGAGAGAAAATCTCCTCAAGCTCAAACTGAAGATAGCGCTTTTCATTCCACTTGTTGCGGTCAATAAGAGCAATCTGATTCATACCTATAAGCATGATAAAACGAGGAGGTTCAGCAGAGCCAAAGAGGATTTTGGTAACCAAATTCTCATTCGCCATCTCACAAAAAACGTCCTTGTTGAGTGCACCGGTAGCATCGTCATCTATATCACCGGCATTAAACACAAAGCTCTCCATAATGCCTGCATCCGATTCTTTAGATGCTGATAACAATACCCACAGCAATGGTGCTCCATTGCTCTTTGTCATTTCAAGATAAACTGGAACCGACAGAGATTCATCCACTGTTACAACTTCAGGCTTTGATTCCGGATAGCTCAAAGATTTTAAGTAATTATCTGCCAACATCTTGATATTGGCAAGAACTTGCAAGTTTACAGAAGAACGAACAAATTTATCATGTGCAGTATAATACTGTCTGGCATTCTGACGCAGAAGCGACCAAGGCGTTCTGACTTCTTCTGACTCTCTTGCGGCTGTGTTCCAACCGCTGATAGCAGCACTCGTATTTTCTTCAAATACAGTAGAAAAATAATGGTTGGTGTAGTATTCGTTTTTATTAGTGATACCTGTTAAATCTATGCTCATTGCGATACCCCTATCAGCACAGATACAACTCTGATGTATGGGTTGTTCTGTATTGTCAAAGTTTCTTTCACCCAGCTCATAAACTGATCAAAGAGTTCATCTACCCGGCGCTCCTGTTCCTGCAACTTTCGTTCATGTTCGAACAGGGTCTGCTGGTAGTATTCCTTATGCTTCTCCTGAAGCTCAATCAGCTTACTAACTTCTTCTTCCAGTAACGGATTCATTTCCGACTGGTATCTCTTGTAATGTTCATTCAAATGCATTTTTGCATGGGAAATTACATCTCTCAGCAAGAAGCTTGCTGCAGAAATTTCATCTTCACCGATGCAATTCGTATTCGGAATCTTGGGATTGCTTAATCCTGTTTTCTGCACAACTTCATTCATGGATAGCACCTTAACAAATTTACCATCCTGATACAGTAAGCCAAACCATTCATCAACCAAAGGAGTTGACTTCAAATTAGGTATACTGCCGGTTACAACATAAATACTTTCGCCAGCTTTCAACACTCCTGGAAGTCCAATAATAGGGGCTTCTTCTCTCTTAAATAACAAACTTGCTTTGTCATTAACCCAACTCAGAACGGGGTGAAGTTTCCATAAATACTGAGTAGTTGGCCAAGCGGATTCGTCCATGTTTTTCTGCATACTGCTTCGCATCTGTTCCATGCAGAAAGCTTTGTCATCAGAAACACGGAGAGTGTTTCCCTGCGGAAATGCTTCTTCCGGAACAAGTGCTTTCAAGCGTCGTTCCATATCAGAAGTCAACTTGATATCTAAACCAGAAACTGTTTTCAGCCTTTCAACAGGATGATTTTCTGTCTGATTTAGATATGTAAGTGCCTGATACAAATATTCCATATCCGAGAACAAAGTCTCATCCGAAACAATCTCCGATTTTTTCTCGTCCTCATTCTCTGATTCACCAGCTGCTGCCATCAATGCTTCAAATGGATCGAAGTCATCTTCGCCAGCATCTAAAGTTTTTTCAAAAGCATCTGAATCTGAACCAGCTTCGATAGTTTCAGCTACAACATGTTCTTCGTCTTCTATGGTAAACTTACCGAGTAGCATCGAAGGATCTCCGATATTTTTCAGAGCTTGCTCTTCTTTCGTAACCAAAATTTCGATGATACGCATATCACCCTTGATACGTTTGTTATCACTCTCGATAAGCATATAACGAATATCCGGGCGCTTTTGCTGACCATATCTGTCGATTCTACCGTTTCTCTGTTGGAACACCATCAAAGACCAAGGAATGTCAAAATGAATCAAGCGATGGCTCAAATAATGCAGGTTTAAACCTTCAGATGCAACATCAGATGCTACTAAAACACGAACCGGAGATTCAGTACGACCGAAATCTTCAACTATACGCTGTTGTTCAGCATCGCTCATTCCACCGTAAATCTCCTGAATAACGTTTGCTTTCAAGCCAAGATCTTGGCGAAGTCTTTCGGCAACATACTTCATGGTTTCTATGCGTTCAGTAAAAATAACAACACGGTCAACGCTATCAGCCGGATACCAAGCGTATTCCTTACTCTTGAGAAGAGCAAGGAGTTTCTGATAACGTGTAAAATCTGCTGGAGTAATATTCTCTAGTGCAGTTTTCAAATCTTCAAGCAGACGAATATCTTTGATGTCATCTGCGGCATATTTTTTATATAGTTTTTTCAAGCGTGCTTCTATACTCTTGATACAAGCTGCCGGGCTGGAGAACAGGGATTTTTCCAAGCTGGTCTTAAACAGCTGCCCTGTGCCTTTGGTCTTACCTAAATCCATCTCTAGTTGCATTTCAGCAAAAATATCAAAAGCGTATTCTTCTTTTGCAGATGCACAGCAACGTTCAAGTGTAATTTTTCTTTCCAAGAAAGAACCACTGACTTGATCTTTGACATCTTTCTTAAAACGACGAATGCAAAGTCCTTTAATATCTTCCGGAGTATAATTTTGCGGGTCTGCAATCGCAGTCGGATCGAGCATATTCATCAAAGATGCGAAGCTCTTTGCTCTGCCATCGTGAGGAGTTGCTGACAGCATTATCATGGTATCACTACGATCTGCAAGAAGCTTTGCAAGACGAGAACGCTGCGCCTGATGATCTCCACGTTCTGCAACATTCTGCGCTTCGTCGATTACGATAATGTCCCAATATGCATTTTCCAGATGAGTACGGTACTCAACATCTCGCTTTAAGGTATCGATGGATATAATTGTCTTGTCATAATAGAAAAAAGGATTATAATTCGACGGCAAGTTGGCTCGAATCTTTTGAATACGTTTGGAATCAAGTCGTACCAAAGGAATGGTGAATCGGTTCCACATTTCTTTCTGAAACTGCGTCATCATACTCTTAACAGTAACAACCAGTATTCTTTTACCTTTGCCACGAGCAATTAACTCTGACATCAAAATACCTGCTTCCAAAGTTTTACCGAGACCTACGGTGTCCGCAATAAGAATTCTCTGCCTTGGACGTTGCAAAGAAAGCTTTGCAGGGTCAAGCTGATAAGGCATCAAGTCCATCGCCGCTTGATGGCCAATATGTAGATTTGCATCAGTAGGAATTTGCTGACGCCATTGGCTCTCCAAATATAATAGTGCTCGTCTGTAGAAAGGAGAAGCATCCGCAACCAATTTTACTTCCGCAGGATCAACTATTTGAACCTGTTCCAAATCCGTAAGAAAAATTGCCTCTCTATCCTTAACCAATGGAGAAATACCAACACAGTATAAAGTCTTATTGCCAAGACTATTTGTTTCAATTTTCTTGACCATCCATTCCTCATCACGAATAATGGTTCTCATGCCTGGAGCAAAATCAATCATTTTGCAGTCTCCTTGTCTATAAAAAGATTGAAATTAAACAATTATTATAAATGCCAATTTATCACATGTTTAATCCCTAAAAACGGATACATCTTTTTTGTAGTTACATTCTCGCCTAAATGCATTTTGTTAATCGTATAGTTACTCAAGTTTGCTTGTTCAGCCAAATCTTTTTCTTCATATCTCAGTCAATCAATAGCTTCCATAATCTATTATAGCTATCAGCCAAGTTTTTGTTTGGTGTTGTTCACCCACTTTTGTTGATGAAGGCTTTTTTTCTATTACGAGATTTGGGCACTTTTTCCCTTTTCTCGTAGTAGAATTATAAAAGCATGCTTTCAGGTTGAAGTAAAAACTGCTGCAACCCCAACACCAAAATTCCCTCTTCATTATACCAAGGCTTTATATCATCCTTAACCACGATAATCTTTTTAAACGAATCATTGATACGGACAAGGGAATTCTGCTCCTGCTTCATCTTTTCCCTATCAGGAATGGAAAAGGCGGACTGAATATAAAAGCGCTGACTTCCCTTATTGCAAACAAAATCAACCTCTAAATTCACCTTTTCCTGCTTTCCTTCAGCATTTTTGGTACGATACTCTACAATTCCGACATCAACATTAAAATCACGCACCAGCAATTCATTATAAATAATGTTTTCCATAATATGATTCTCTTCCTGTTGACGAAAATTCAAACGTACATTGCGTAAGCCAACATCAGTAAAATAATATTTGAATGGTGAAGCAATATACTTTCTGCCTTTAATATCATATCGTTCCGCTTTATTCACTAAAAAAGCATCCTGCAGATAATCAATATATGCCCCGATTGTTTTATCACTGACCCTAATACCTTTGCTGGCAAAAGTATTGGCTAACTTGGAAGGATTAGTCAAAGAACCAACGGACGAAGCCAAAATATTTACCAAGGTATCCATAACCACATCGCCACGCAAGCTATTACGCTCTACTATATCAGCCAAATACACCTTGCTGAACAAATCTCTCAAATATTTTGCTTTTAGCTCATCCTTTTTACGAGCTAAAATCTGTGGCAAACCACCATAAGTATAATAATTCTTCCATGCTTCTTCTTTGCTTCCTTCAAATGCTGAAACAAATTCTGCATAATTCAAGGGATAAACGCGTACTTCATCGCCACGCCCGCGAAACTCTGTCAAAATGTCAGTAGACAAAAACTTAGAGTTGCTACCGGTAACATAAATATCAAGATTACTGTAGCGATTTAATCCATTCAATAGCTTTGCAAAGCCATCAACAAACTGCACCTCATCAAGAAAAACATAGTTTATTTTCTCTGGGACTATCTTGCTTTTAATATACTCATTAAGCATCTGAATATTAAGCATATCTTCCCATTCAGGACTATCTAAAGCTATGCGTATAATGCAATCCTTATCTACTCCGTTTTGCAGCAGGTAATTGTAATACATATTAAATAACAGATATGATTTGCCACATCTGCGAATACCGGTAATAACCTTAATCTCTCCGTTTTCTTTACGGTCTATAAGCTTTTGCAGATAAAGATCTCGTTGAATTTCTGTCATTCCACACACTCCTATTACGAGATTTTTCACCTAGTGCACTTTTCTCGTAATAAGTATAGCATTATTAAGTACCTTAAGCAAGCTTAAGCATACTTCCTATTACGAGATTTTGTCACTTCTTCCTTTTTCTCGTAATAGAGTTGTCTTTTTGCTGCTTCATCACCATTCCCTATTACGAGATTTTTCACCTAGTGCACTTTTCTCGTAATAGAATCGACTGATTAACATACTTATACTCATCCTTAATTCTATTTTTTTCAAATCCCCAACCCACTCCCCTCCGCAACAGTGTTAATTATTTTTAACACTATCGCACATTTTGTCGATAGTATTAATTTATTTTAACACTATGAGTGATTTTTGCGTTAGTGTTAATTATTTTTAATACTATTGCACGAGATACTCCTCTTTAACCTAAATGCAAGCACAAAAAAAGCCCGCCCTTACGGACGGACTTTTCAGCATAAACCGGATTATTTACGGATACCCAGTTTAGCAATGATTGCACGATAGCGCTCGATGTCTTTGCTAGCCAGGTAGTTCAGCAGGCCACGACGTTTACCTACCAGTTTCAGCAGGCCACGACGGGAATGATGATCTTTTTTGTGCTCTTTCAGATGCTCGGTCAAATATTTGATGCGTTCGGTCAGAACTGCGATTTGTACCTCAGAAGAACCGGTGTCACCTTCATGACGTGCGTTTGCCAGAATTACTGCTTGTTTAGCTTCGCTAGTTAACATTGTTTGTTTCCTCCTAAAATTTCAAATTGCCATAAGCGTAGCAGCCGTTGGAGAATCGAACTGCCAGGCCTTGGTTCAAATACTATGATAGTATACCATATCTTGCCACCAGATAGCAAGTATTTTGTAAAGTTTTTTATAAAAACAGCTTTGATTTACCGCAATGCCGCTTCACAGTCATGCTTATCCTGCGCCAGCTGCTGCTTGAGCTGTTCAATGCCGGCAAATTTTACTTCGCCGCGGATGCGCTGCACGAACTGTACTGTGAGCTGCTTACCGTAAAGGTCCCCGGTAAAATCAAAGATATTAGTTTCCAGACGCGGTTTGGCTACGTCGCCAAAGGTAGGATTATAGCCAATATTGGCCATGCCGTGGTAGATTTTGCTGTCGGCAATTACCCGCACAGCATACACTCCGCCCAGAGGAACCGCTACATGCGCCGCCTCCAGTTCAATGTTAGCCGTGGGATATCCCAGCAGTCTGCCGCGCTCGTTGCCGTGCGCCACCGTGCCGCTGATGCTGTAGCTGCGCCCCAGCATATCGGCAGCCTTTGCTACCTCGCCTGCGGCAATAAGCTGACGGATAGCAGTACTGCTGATCACAGTTGCACCCTCGCTTACCAGCTCGCGTACAATCAGCTCAAAGCCAATGGCTTTGGCGGAAGCAGCCAGCGTATAGACAGTTCCCTGTCCGCGGCAGCCGTAGGTGAAGTTGGAACCGACTACCAGACAGCTGTAATCAAGCTGCTGCAGTCGCTGCAGGAATTCCTGCGGTGACAGGTCTGCCACCTGCTGATTAAAGGGAATGTCCACCAGCACGTCCACACCAAGCTGCTGCAAAAGCTCCTGCTTTTGCGCGCCGGTTATCAGCGCCGGCGGCACCATGCCCGGACGAATCCATTCAAAGGGATGGTTGCTGAAGGTAAATACCGCCAGCTGCGAATTACATTCATGCGCCTTATCCCTTGCGGTTTCAATTACATCAAGATGACCGCGATGCAAACCGTCAAAGGTACCCAATGCAACCACACAGGGAGCGGAAAATTTATGCAGTTGTTCTAAAGAAGTAATAATCTCCATGCTTATTCCTCTGGCATCGGGTAATGCTCTAAGATTTTTTCTGCCTGCAGGCGCTCCTGCTCACAGCGGACGATGCCTAAGAATTCATCCCCCGGCCCCAACAGAACGTATCTGCCGTCGGCAGTTTGCGCCACCGTGGTGCGTACACCGTTGGTAATGCGCGCCGCCTGACGCGCGTTTACCTTGAGCTTGGGCAGCTCAGCAACGGCAGTCAGCGGCTCTGCGGCACAGGCTTCGGGATTCTCCGCGATTTCCTGCAGCGTGCAGGCCTTGTCAATCGTGTAGGCTCCCACCTGCGTGCGCAGCAAAAAGCTCATCGTACCACAGGTTCCCAGCGCCGTCGCCAGGTCCTCGCCCAGAACACGGATATAGGTGCCCTTGGAGCAGGCCACGCGCACGGTAAAGCTGTTTGCCGTATAATGCAGAAGCTCCAGCTTATAGACTTCGATGGGACGTGCGGTGCGCTCTACCTCTACGCCCTGACGAGCCAGCTGATACAACTTTTTGCCGTTGATTTTGATTGCCGAATACATCGGCGGCAGCTGCATCTGCTTACCGGTAAATTGCGCCAGCACCGCTTCCAGCTCCTGTTTGCTGAATGCAGGCACAGGCATCGTTTTGACAACCTCACCGCTGTCATCGCCGGTAACTGTCTGCGCTCCCAGCGTAAATTCGGCAATATATTCCTTGCGGCCTTCTACAGCAAATTCCAGCAGACGAGTTGCACTGCCAGCAAAAACAGGAAGAACTCCTGCCGCGTCAGGGTCAAGAGTTCCCCCATGTCCGATTTTCTTTGTGTTAAGCACGCGCCGCAAAAAGCCGATAACATCATGTGATGTCATCTGTGGTGGTTTTAATACATTAAAAATTGCGTCCATATTAAACCAATTTGCCCAATGCCTCCAGCAGCTGAGTGCGAGCCTCCTCTACCGGTGCATAAATCGTACAGCCTGCTGCCCGCAGATGACCGCCGCCGCCGAAGGCTACAGCCACAGCGGATACGTCAACGCTCTTGGAGCGCATGCTCACGCGCGTTACCGCCGGCTCAACGGCCTTGAACATAATAGCTACGTCAACGCCCTCAATATAGCGCGGGTAGGACACAAAGCTGTCGGTCTGGACATCCTTGTCATATAAATCGTTGGTAATTGTGAGATAAGCAATTTTGCCTTCATAAGCGAAGGTCAGCGAAGGCAGTACCTTGGCCAGCATCTCTACCGTATCACGGGAGCGCACGTCCAGTGCATCGCTGATTTCGTTAGGCTGCACGCCGTATTCCAGCAGCTTGGCAGCATTACGCATAGTTTTCGGCGTAGTGTTGGCATAGCGGAACGAGCCGCAGTCTGTGCTGATTGCTGTGTAAAAGCAGGTAGCAATTTCCTTATCAAAGGGCCATTGCATAGCCATGAACAGATCACACATTACCTCGCCTACGGCTGCTGCCTTGGCATCCAAGTAGAGATATTCGGCAAAGCGTTCGTTGGAAATGTGGTGGTCGATGTTCAGCAGTGTTTTTGCTTCCACAACCTCGGACACCAGACCTACACGGTCAAAGGAGCTGGCATCAATAACTACCAGCAAATCCGTCTGCAGCTTGCTGCCCTCTACCGGGCGTTCACACAATTCAATACCGGGAAAAAAGCTAAAGCTTTTGTTGATAACGTCATCACAGAAAACAGTAACCTGCTTGCCCTGTGCCAGCAAAAAGCGCGCCAGTCCCAAAGTGGAGCCCAGGGTGTCACCATCCGGGCTTACATGGGTGCACAGCACAATTTTTTCTGCCGCCAGCAGCATAGCGCCTGTTTCCTGCAGGCTAAGCTCCTTACTCATGCTCTGCTTCCTCGGCTGCAGGCTTTTCTTCCTGCTTAATCTTATCTAAGATGCTCTGAATATGCGCACTGTATTCTGCGGAAGTATCCTTCTGCAGAATCAGGGTCGGTGCAAAGCGCAGGCGGATGCGTTTGGCAATTTCCGTACGCATAAAGCCTAATGCCTTGTTCAGAGCCTTCCAGGTTTCATCCTGTTTATCCTTGGGACCATACATGCTGATGAAAATCTTTGCATAGCTCATGTCATCTGTCAGCTCCACGCCGGTTACGGTAACAAACTGAATGCGCGGATCCTTGACATCATGCAGCAGCATTTTGCTGATTTCATGCTTGATGGCCTCTTGTACTTTTTCTACTCTAAGTCTTGCCATTTTCTTTTCCTCTATATATAGATACAGACTGACGTACAGGCAGCAGCTGCGGGGAATGCGGCGTATACGGCCGGCATTCCTGCGCAATGTGCCTTATGCGGCAGACTATTCTACTGCAATTTCTTCCATGTCGTATACTTCAAAGATATCGCCCTCTTTAAGGTCGCTGAATTTCTCTAAAGTGATACCACATTCAAAGCCTTGGGCAACTTCCTTCACATCGTCCTTGAAGCGGCGCAGAGATTCGATAACGCCCTCGTGAACTACGATGCCGTCACGGACAACACGAACCTTGGAGCTGTTGGTAACCTTGCCTTCAACTACATAGCAGCCGGCAATCTTCAGCTTGGAAATAGTAATCAGCTGACGGATTTCTACGCGGCCTTGGATAACCTCTTTGAATTTAGGAGCAAGCATACCCTTGATAGCAGCCTCAACGTCGTTGATTGCGTCATAAATAACACGGTAGGTGCGTACGTCAACCTTCTCGGTTTCGGCAGCCTTACGCGCGTTAGCGTCAGGACGAACGTTAAAGCCGATAATCAGTGCGTTGGCAGCGGATGCCAGCATTACGTCGGATTCGGTGATAGCGCCTACGCCTGCATGGACAACGGCAACCTTAACCTCATCGTTTTTGATTTTTTCCAGGGATGCCTTCAATGCTTCGATGGTACCCTGAACGTCAGCCTTAACAACGATGTTCAGCTCTTTGATTTCGCCTTCTTTAATGCGTTGGAACAGGTCATCCAGAGAAACCTTGGAGTTCAGCTTGATTTCCTCTTCCTTCTTCTTGGCGATACGTTTTTCGGCAACGCCGCGGGCAGTCTTTTCATCGGTGCTGTCCAGAATATCGCCGGCAGCCGGTACATCGTTCAGGCCCAGTACCTCTACAGGGGTAGAAGGAAGAGCCTTCTTAACTTTTTCGCCACGGTCATTGATCATTGCACGAACCTTACCATAGGAGGTGCCGGCAATAATGGTATCACCGATATGCAGAGTACCGCGTTGTACCAGTACGGTAGCAACCGGGCCGCGGCCCTTATCCAGCTGTGCCTCGATGATGGTGCCGTGAGCAGGCAGATTCGGGTTAGCCTTCAGCTCCTGCATTTCAGCAACCAGCAGAATCATTTCCAGCAGGTCGCTGATACCGGTTTTCTGATGTGCAGAAACAGGAACCATAATGGTGTCGCCGCCCCAATCCTCAGGAATGAGCTCATGCTCTGCCAGCTGTTGTTTAACGTGATCCGGATTTGCGCCCGGACGGTCGATTTTGTTGATAGCTACAATGATAGGTACCTTTGCAGCCTTAGCATGGTTGATAGCCTCGATGGTCTGCGGCATTACACCGTCATCTGCTGCTACAACCAGAATTGCAACGTCGGTTACCTGTGCGCCGCGGGCACGCATAGCTGTGAAAGCCTCATGGCCCGGGGTATCCAGGAAAACAATCTGCTTGCCCTGGTAGTTTACCTTATAAGCACCGATGTGCTGGGTAATACCGCCGGCCTCGCGGGAAGTAACGTTGGTTTTACGGATAGCGTCCAGCAGGGAGGTTTTACCATGGTCAACGTGGCCCATAACGGTAATAACCGGTGGACGCGGAACGCGTTTTTCAGGCGGATCGTCAACCTCGGGAATCTCGGTTGGATCCTCTTCCGGAGCCTTTTGGCCAACCTCTACGCCGAAGTTGTCGCCGATAAGCTGTGCGGTATCAAAATCGATATCCTGGTTGATGGTAACCATTACGCCCAGCATGAACAGAGCCTTGATTACTTCATTAACCTCACGCTTAATGAGCTTGGAAAATTCCTGTACATTGATAGATTCGCCGATTTCAACGTAGGTCGGACGAACGATTTCTACCGGAGCCTGTTGTTGCTTCGGTGCGGGCTTCTTGCCGCCGCGGTTTACCGGCATCTGATGGCCGGCGCTACGGTTCGGACGGCTTTCGCGGGTAGCGTAGCTGCCCTTAATCTGCGGCTTGTTGTCCTTACGGCTCTTGCCTGCGTTGCGACCGCCCTGACGGTTATCGCGACCGCCTTCGCTGCGACCGCTGCTGCGGCCTTCGCTGCGGCCACCGCTAACCTGTGCACGGCTTTCACCGTGTACGCTCGGGCCCTGCTGGCTCTTAGGACCTACAAAGATACCGCCCTGGCGTTGTTGGCCGTTGCGGTTACCCTGACGGTTGCCCTGACCGCCCTGCTGGCCATTGCGGTTTTGTGGACGGCCACCCTGGCCGCCTTGACGGTTACCCTGCTGGCCACCGCGGTTCTGCTGCGGACGGCCTTCGTTGCGGCCGCCCTGACGATTTTCGTTACGCCCTTGTTGAGCGTTGTTGTTATTGCGTTGATTTTGTTGCTGATTTTGTTGCATATTCCTCTGTCCGTTATTCCTATTCATATTGTTATCGTTTCTTTTAGCTGTATCCTGCGGACGCGCAGGAGCAGCCGGTTTGCTGACATCACGTTTTTCCGTCTTCGCCGGTTTGGGCGGTTCTGGTTTTTTATCGTATGCTTTACGGATAACAGACATAGCCTTGTCATCAGCTGCACTAAAATTAGTTTTTTCGATATTATTTTTCTTCAACAGGTCAATGACCTCATTTACCGGTTTGCCATAATCCTTGGCAACCTCATATATTCTTTTATTACCCATTCATCCACCTCCAGACCAGATAATAAGAAGCAGACTCATCTGCGGAGCTTGCACAAGCTGCGCAGACAACTGTGATTTAAATCATTATTTTTTCAACAGCATGTTGGCAAAATTCGCATCTGTAATAGCCACAGCTATTCTCGGTCCTTTGCCGATTGCATAGCCCAGCTCATTGCGCGTCAACAGCTCAATAACCTGTACACCTGCCATCTCTGCCAGGAAATAAATTTCCTTTTTTGAATTAGGGGCAGCATCTTGTGCCAAAACAAGTACCTTGACCTTGCCGCTTTTTAAGGCAGCACGCACAGCTACATCGCCGGAAGCGGTTTTACCTGCCTTTTGCGCCAACCCTAAAGCAAATGCGACATTATTGCCTGCCATGTTCGAAATCCTCCAGCAGCTGCTTGAGTACATCATCACCGATAGGCTTTTCCAAAGCGCGCTCCAGACGTTTCTCCTTTACGGCCTTGGTAATGCATTCCTTATCGGGGCAGACATATGCGCCGCGTCCGTTCTTCTTGCCAGTGAGGTCAAGGCTGACCTCGCCCTCAGGTGAACGTACAACGCGCAGCAGAGCCTTTTTATCCTTCATTTCATTGCAGCCTAAGCATTTACGCTGCGGAATTTTTTTTACCTTCATCATGCTTCTTCCATGGGAGCAGGCTCAGCAGCAGCCTCTTCGGCAGCCTGAGTTTCGCTCTTAATATCAATTTTCCAGCCGGTCAGCTTAGCAGCCAGGCGGGCATTTTGGCCTTCCTTGCCAATAGCCAGGGACAGCTGGTAATCCGGTACGACAACGCGGCAGATTTTGTCTGCTTCGTTAACGGTTGTCTTAACAACCTTTGCCGGGCTCAGAGCATTGGCAACGTATTGTGCCGGATCTTCACTGTATTTTACAATATCAATCTTTTCACCGCGCAGCTCGTTGACAATAGTCTGCACACGCATGCCCTTGTGGCCTACGCAGGCACCTACCGGATCAACATTGCTGTCAGCGGTATATACGGAAATTTTGGAGCGCATACCGGGCTCGCGGGCAACGGATTTGATTTCAACAACGCCGTCATGGATTTCCGGAACCTCCAGCTCAAACAGGCGCTTCAGCAGGCCGGGATGAGTGCGGGAAACCATAATCTGCGGTCCCTTGTTGGTGCGCTTAACCTCAACAATATAGGTTTTCATACGCTCATGGTATTGGTAGATTTCACCGGGAATCTGCTCATTCGGAGTCAGCACGGCTTCAACCTTGCCCAAATCGATATAAACGTTTTGGTTTTCCATGCGCTCAATAATACCGGTAACGATATCGTTGGCACGGCTTTGGAAGCGTTCATATACCTGTCCGCGCTCTGCCTCACGGATACGCTGTACAACAAACTGCTTAGCGTTTTGGGCAGCGATACGGCCGAAGTTTTTCGGAGTAACCTCAACCTCTACGATGTCGCCTGCAAGATACTGCGGGTTGATTGCCTGAGCATCCTCCAGAGTCATTTCGTTAATGCCGTCAGCCTCACCATCAACTACAGTGCGCTGAGCATATACATGGATTTCACCGGTTTCTTTATTCATTTCAACACGGACATTCTGGTTTGTGCCGGTATTCTTTTTGTAAGCGGCAACCAAAGCGTCATCAACAGCCTGGAACAAAAGCTCGGGGTCAATACCCTTTTCCTTTCCTAATTCCTGGATTGCTGAGATAAAATCTGCGTTCACTTAATAAGCCTCCTATTTCTTAAATTAAAAGTCTATATGCGGTCTGATATTCGCAATCAGCCTACGTTCAATGCGGTCAGGATTTTTGAATTCCTTACCTTTAATAATCTTTTTAACCTGTACAGCTTCGTCATCATGTGCTACCAGAATGCCGGTCAGATTTTTCATTCCCTCCCACGGAGTATAGAACATAATGTCAACCTTGGTGCCGTAGGCAGCTTCAAAGTCCTTGTCCTTCTTCAGCGGACGGTCAATGCCCGGGGAAGAAACCTCCAAAAAGTATTTGTCAGGAATAGGATCCTCTGCATCCAGAATCTCCGTCAGCTTTTCGCTCACCATCTGGCAGTCATCAATTTCAACTCCACCAGGCTTATCGAGAAAAATCCGTAGGTACCAGTCCTTTTCACGCACATATTCTACATCAACCAGAGTAAGCCCGGTATCCTGCAGAAGGGGTTCTACCATTGCGGTAATCAGTGCTTCAACTTCTTTTGCCTGCATCATTTTCACCTCCATATTAAGTTTTTCTTTCTGTATTAACCTTGCGGCCAACACCTGCCTCTGCCGCAAATGCGTCAGAAACATCATAATAAGCGGAAAGAGCGGGCTTAAAACCCACTCTTTCACAAGTCATACTTATTTTGGCTATCCTTATTATAGCATCTGTTGACAAGTCTTGCAAGTAGCTTACGCTATATCTAGTTATTATATGTTAAATTTTATACAGAAAAATGCTAAATCTGCCACGTAAAATGTATACACTGCGCTTTCCCTTGTCAGTGGCAAAAATATCTGCTACAGTAATATAGTAAACAGATAGAGATTGTGGAAAAAGTGTCAGTTTGGACAAGGGCGCTTTATCGACAAGCTTTTTATGAAAGGTGGTATTTTTATGTCCTATAATTTTGATGCTGCTGTTTCTCCCTTTATTAAAGCACTGCCTCCCTCCGGTCTGGCAAAGTTTCTTGATATTATGGCCGCTAACCCCAACATCGTACCTCTCAGCGTAGGCGAACCAGATTTTGATATTCCGCAGGCTGTCAAGGATGCCGAAATCAACAGCATCTGCGAAGGCAAAAGCTGCTATACTCCCACTCTCGGCCTTTTGGAGCTGCGCGAAGCAATTGCGGATGATATCCATAAAAACTACGGCGTGAAATACGACCCCAAAACCGAAATCATGGTAACCGTAGGCGTCAGCGAAGCACTGTACACCACTATTACTACCATTATGCATCCCGGTGACGAAATTATTCTTCCCGAGCCCTGCTACGTTGCCAACAAGGCCTGCGTTATTCTGGCAGGCGGTAAGCCTGTTTCCGTAGAAACTTATCAGGAAAACGGCTTTGTGCCTACTATCGAAGATTTGGAAAAGGCTGTTACGCCCAAAACTAAGGCTATTATGCTTGGCTATCCCAATAACCCGACCGGCGCTGTTATGAGCAAGGAGCAGATTAAGGCAATCGGTGACTGGGCTTTGAAGCATGACCTGATTGTCATCAGCGACGAGCTTTATGCTCATCTTACCTACGGCGGCAAAACACACACCATGTTCACCTCCTTCCCGGAATTCCGCGACCGCACCATTATTTTCAACGGCTTCTCCAAAGCCTACGCTATGACCGGCCTGCGTCTTGGCTATATCATGGCACCGGCAGCAATCATCAACGCTATGAACATCCTGCATCAGTATGTTGTGCTCTGCCCCAACGTTACGGCACAGTACGGCGCGATTGCGGCACTGAAATACTGCCGTCAGGACGTTGACAATATGGTTGCCGAATACAGCCGCCGCCGTCAGATTATGATTGACGGCTTCCACAAGATGGGGCTGCCGCTGTATGAGCCCGAAGGCGCTTTCTATGTTTTCCCCTGCATCAAGGAAACCGGCCTTTCCAGCATGGAATTTGTTGAAAAGCTGCTTGAGGAGCAGGAGGTTCTCGTAATCCCCGGCAATATCTTCGGTGCCGGCGGTGAAGGCTATATCCGCTGCTCCTATGCTTACAGCGAAGAAATCCTGCATAAGGCACTGGAGCGCATCGCCCTCTTCGTAACGAAATACAGAAATCTGAACAAGGCGAAATAACTGTTATGCTGATTCCATATTAGACAAGTTCTTTTATCATATAGTATAATATACACAGCTGATAAAATATCAGCCGACGATTTTTGTATTTATCTAATCCCTTCCACTTCGTCTCACTCCTTCCGTGAGACACAAGGCAAAGAGAAAAGCACGGCATGTTCATGACCGTGTTTTTCTCTTTTTCAGCTGAAAAATCCATAGCATAAAAAGCTAAAGCTGCCAGCCTTCGGTCCGAGCCGGAGACGGCAGCTTTTTGCATAAAAGCATCTGCGTATAACTCTATCTTAAGTTAAAGCTTACTGCACGCGTAACGCGACAGCGTGCATTCTGCCCGTACTTGTCCTTGGCAGGACTGAAGCGCCATTTGTTGACTGCCGTCACAACGCTGTTATCCATAGCACCGTTGCCGGAGGAACCAACCACCGTTACATCCTCTACACTGCCGTCGGCACCCACCAAAATGCGTACCGTCACTACACCTGTAGCACCGCTGTTGCGTGCGGACGCAGGATATACAGGTGCGACCTCACGCAGCAGGCGTGGCGGCTTGACCGGCACGCCGCGGCCTTCGCCGCTGCCATTACCGCTGCCGTTGCCGCTTCCGCTGCCACTGCCGCTGCCTGTTCCGGTACCAGTGCCTGTACCTGTGCCGCTGCCGGCAGGATTACCGGCAGGAGCCTTCGGTCCGGGGGCTGCCGTTGCCTTTTTCCTGACAACCTTCTTTTGCGGTTTAGGCTTCAGTTTTTGGTCAATAATATCCTCCAGGCTTTGGATGATAGGCTCTTCCTGCTGCTCCTCCTGTTCGATTTCTTCCTCCTGAGCTTCAGCGCCGCCACCGCCGCCCTCCAAAGAAACCTCCAAAATTTCCGGAGGCGTATGCACAAAGTGGTAGCCGAAAATGCCAAGACCGGCGGCAAGAACAAGATGCACAGCCAGAGCTACGGCAAAGCCCTTGCCAAATCGCTTTTGTTCGTCCTTCATTTGCTCTCACCTGTATCCGTAGCCAAACCGAAGCGTGTGACACCTGCTCCCTTCATTTTATCCATCAGCTGGATAATAGTTTTATAGGGCGCTTCGTCCTCTGCTCTGATAATAACCGAGAAAGAGGAATCATGCTTGCTTTCAATCGCAGCATTCTGAACCAGCATATCCATCTCGATTTTATTTTCATCAAGATAAAGGCTGCCATCCTTTTTAATCGTTACATTAAAGTTGCTCTTGCTGACATTCTCCGAATGCTTGGCAACCGGCAGGCGAATAGGAATCGTCTTGACATCGCTCATATACATAGTGCTGACAATGAAAAATACCAGCAGCAGGAAAATCATATCAATCATCGGACTGAGCATGATTTCCGGTGACTTCATCACTCTTTTACGACGTCTGCGCATTTTTCAACACCGCCCCTCATTTGCTCTGCTCGTTAGCTTTGAAAATATCAACCAACGTATCTGCGACCTCGTTGATATTCAGAGTTTCGGTTTTGATTTTACTTGTAAGATAAGCATGGATACACATACCCATAATGGCAATACACAGGCCGAAAACAGTAGTAATCAATGCTTCGCCGATACCTGCGGTAACAGCCATCGGATTCTGTGTTCTTTCGTTCAAAGCATTAAAAGAAGAAATCATACCGGTAATCGTACCAAGCAGACCGAGCATCGGTGAAAGACCGATAACAACGCTCAGATAGTTAATATTTTTCTCCAGGCTGTCGATAATACGGTCAGCCTTGGTATAGACTATAGTTTCCAGACGCTGGCCGAGGTCACCCTTAATATCCAGAATCTCCTTAGCCATGGCAGCAGCCTCACCCTTGCTCTGCTCTGCCAGTTCACTGGCGCCCACTATATTGAAATCATTCATCATGCGGCAAAAACTGCCGGCGAACTTTTCTCCGGAAATAGCCTTCTTATAGAAAAGATATCTTTCCACACCAATAGCAATAGCGCCAAAGGAACACATCAGCAGCGGCCACATACAGGGACCACCCTTAACAAAATAATCAATAGCTCCGGCAAAAATACTCATACTTAAACCTTCTTTCAAAAATCAACGCTGCAATTGTTATTTTGCGGCAAACTACAAGCTCAGTATCCGCTTATACACAGCAGAAAGAAGTCGGCAAAGCGTCTATATCTGATACTTGTTGCTATTTACTATATATTTATATTATAGTCTCTTTACTAATCTGCGTCAAGAAAATGCTAACCATATAAACAAAGGCAGTACAGGGAAAATTCCCCATACTGCCCAAAGATTTATGTTATTTGAAATACTTGGCGAAGGCCTGCGCCGCCGCCGACTGCACCTCTGCATTAAAGGCTGTATACCGCTCGAGCAGCAAACGTCCCTCCGGCGTCAGCACGCTACTGCCACCGCTTTTGCCGCCCGCCGTACTGCTCACCAGCGCAAAGCCCAGGTCTGCCTCCGCACGTCGCAGAATCTTCCACGCCTTGCTGGCCGACATACCCATAGCCTTGTAGGCAGCACTCAGCGAACCGGTGGCCTCAATGCGCTGCAGAAGCTCCGCTACGCCCTTGCCGAAATCTATGCTTTCATTGTACACGCGCACCTTCACATGATAATGCTGCGGGCCTGCATAGGTCATTTTACCACCCCTTGCCAAAGCCGCAGGCAGGATAGGTGCACACTGCACAGTTCAGGCAAAGTCCACCCTCTCCCAGAGCTGCCAGCTCGTCGGCAGTAACAAGGTCACAGGCCAGCACACGCGGCAGCACCAGGTCAAAAATCGTACGCTTAGCGTACATTACGCAGCCCGGCAGGCCCAGAACAGGCACCTGATCTTCGCCGTAATACGACAGCAAAAACATTGCCCCCGGAAGCACAGGCGCACCGTAAGACACAATGCGTGCACCGGTGTTTTTTATTGCCAGCGGTGTGCGGTCATCCGGATCAACGCTCATGCCGCCGGTGCAGAGCACCATTTCCGCGCCCTTTTCCTCAATTGCGGTTTTTATCGCAGCGGTAATCTGCTCCGGTTTATCATCCAGAACCTGCTTATATACTACCTCCACGTTGAACTCTGCCAGCTTTTCCTCCAGCACAGGCGTAAAGGTATCCTTAATGCGTCCGTGGAAAACCTCGCTGCCTGTCGCCAGAACGGCAGCCTTTTTGATTTTATACGGCAAAAGCTGCAGCAAAGGCTCTTCGCCGCACAGCTCACGCACACGCTGCATTTTTTCCTTTTCGATAACCAGCGGTATAATGCGTGTACCGCAGAGCTTATCGCCCTTCTTCACCGGTGTATTGCCGTGACGCGTTGCAATCATCATCTGTCCGAAGCTGTTCACCAGGCGCAGACGCGCGCTGTCCACCTTAAACAGACCGTCGGCAGCGGCAGCCAGCTCAATCTTGCCCTCTTTCACAGGCGATTCATCCATCATAGTGTTTTTGCAGATGTCGCACAAAATGCATGCGGCATCATTTTCATGAAGTATACTTTCATCAGCTTCCCACACATATAAATGCTCCTTGCCGATGGAAAGCAGCACCGGAATATCCTCCGGCTGCACCACATGTCCCTTGCGGAACACGGCATCCTTAGTAACGCCCTTGATAATCTGTGTCAGGTCATGGCAGAGAACACTGCCGACCGCATCCTCAGTACGAATTAATTTCATGTTTATCTACCTCTTATTTAGCCTGCGCAAAGCCGTAGGCGGCAAAAATCTTCATAGCCTCTTCTGTCTGCAGGAAGGCAGCAAAATCCTTGGCAGCCTCAGCCTGCGGAGCCTTCGCCAACACGCCGATAGGATAAATTACCGGCTTCTTTAAAGAGTCTGCCGGAGCTTCGGCAACAACAGTTACCTTGTCCTTCAAAAGCGCTGCATCGGAAGCGTAAACAAGACCTGCATCGGCACTGCCTTCGGCAACCCAGTTCAAAACCTGCGTTACATTGGTGCCAAGGCTTACCTTGCCTTGAATACCGTCCCATTGACCAAGCTTGGTCAGCGCTTCCTTGGCATATTGGCCTGCAGGAACGCTTGCCGGGTCACCGATAGCAGGATGCTTAGCCTTGCTGAAATCCTCAAAGCCTTTGATTTCGCTGCCGCTTTTAGGCACAATCAGCACAAGCTTATTTTCCAGCAGCGGCTTTACAGTACTCTTGTCCATATAGTCCTTGTCGCTAAGTGCGTTCATCTGCTTGTTGGCCGCAGAAATAAACACATCCGCTGCCAAACCGCTTTCAATCTGTGCCTGCAGCTTGCCGCTGGCATCATATACGCCTTCGATTTTGATTTCCGGATGCTTTTGCTGATACAACGGAATGAGCTTTTGCGTAAATACCTTTTCCATGCTGGCAGCAGCAGCCAGACGCAGTGTTTTGCCTGCCTGCGGTGCAGCAGCCTGCTTATCACCGCCGCCGCAGCCTGCAGCCATAACAGCTAACATTAAAGAAAATGCTAAGCATAAGAGTTTTTTCATTTTACTCCCCCTGTTGTTTTTTTGTTTTATATAAGTAAACATTAAGACCGATAACTACCAAAAGGCAGATGCCCACAATTACGGCCACATACCAGCCTGCAGCATCCCAATCGCCTGCCGCTACGGCAGAATAAACCGCGAGCGGCAGCGTGCGTGTGCGTCCTGCAATATTTCCGGCAATCATTGCCGTAGCGCCGAATTCACCCAGACCGCGGGCAAAGGCCAGCAGACCGCCGGCAATAATGCCCGGCAGTGCATTCGGCAGATGAATACGCCAGAAAATGCGCCATTCCGTCATGCCCAGCGAACGCGCCGCCTCCAACATGCCCTTATCAACCTGCGACAAGGCTCCGCGCGCACTGCGGTACATAAGCGGCAGCGAAATTACCGCTGCTGCCAGCACCGTCGCCAGCCAGCTGAAGGCTATTTTTATACCTGTCAGCTGATAAATAAGCTGGCCTAAAAAACGGTTATTGCCGAAAAAATACAGTAAAAAGAAGCCTACTACCGTAGGAGGCAGCACCATCGGCAGTGTTATTACAGCGTCGGCAAAAATCTTCAGGCTTTGGCTATGCAGCCGTTCCACCCACCAGGCAATAATTACGCCGATAAAGAAAACTATTGTGATTGTTGCTGCCGCAGTGTGCAGCGAAATCCATAGCGGCGACCAATCAATAGCGCTCATTTTCTCGCACAGTCATGGGCGCTGCCCTTCAGGATACGCAGTCCATGCTCCAGCTGCGACAAAACGATTGCCAGCGCTTCCTCCACCGCTTTGGTGCTGCCTGGCAGATTCACAATCAGCGTCTGTCCGCGCACAACACTAACGCCGCGGCTCAGCATTGCCCGCCGCGTAATCTTGAGTGATTCCGCACGGATGGCCTCCGCAATACCGGGCACATTGCGTGTAGCCACCGCCATTGTTGCCTCCGGTGTGACATCACGCAGCGAAAGTCCTGTGCCGCCTGTTGTGATAATCAGATCAACCTGTCTGCTGTCCGCCAGACGTATCAGCTCACGTTCAATTCTCTTCTGCGCATCGGGAAGCAAAACCTGCTCCACAATTTCGTAGCCTGCCTCTGCCAACAGCTCTGCTGCCCGCGGGCCGCTGGTATCAACACGCTCACCTGCTGCACCCTTATCAGAAAGCGTCATTACCGCCGCACGCAAGGGTGCGTCGGCTGCAGGCAGCGTCACCTCCAGCTCCATGCCGCTGCGCAGAACGCCGCCATGCTCTACCGTAGCAAAAACGCCCTCACGCGGCATAATGCAGTCGCCCACACGCGCAAAAATCGCGCAGTGACTGTGGCATTCCTTGCCAATCTGCGTCAGCTTCATCACCACGTCACCACTGCGCATGATGCTGCCTACCGGCAGCTTTTTGAAGTCGATACCGCTTACGAGAACATTTTCACCGAAAGCGCCGATAGCGGCATCACCGCCGCGTGCATTAAACTCATCCACCTTTTCCGCACTCAGCAAACTCACCTGACGGTGCCATTTCCCGGCGTGGGCATCACCCTCGATGCCGAAATTTTCTTTGAGGACAATCTCATTAACCGGATGCTTTTCTGTACCCTTCTTTTCACTGATACATACAGCCTTGATTATACCATTTATGCTTGCTTCCATACGAAATCACCACTCTTTCCGCCTGCTTTGCTCAGCAGATGCACATCTGTAATCACCATTGCCTTGTCCACGGCCTTGCACATATCGTAAATCGTCAGCAAAGCAATCTGCACGCCTGTCAGCGCCTCCATCTCCACGCCTGTCTTGCCTGTAGTTTTTACCAAACATTGTGCCTGTACGGCGTAGCTGCCGTTTTCCACCAGCAGCTCAAAATCCACCGTGCACTTCGTCAGCTGCAGCAGATGGCACAGCGGAATCAGCTCACTGGTGCGCTTGGCCGCCATAATTCCGGCAACACGCGCTACGCCCAGCACATCACCCTTGGCCATACTGCCGGCAGCAATCTTTTCATATATTTCCCTGCTTACGCAGATTTTTCCCTGCGCCACGGCAACCCTTGCGGTGTCAGCCTTATCGCTGACATCCACCATCAGAGCATTGCCGGCAGCGTCAAAATGTGTAAATTCACTCATTGTCTGCTCCTTCAAAGCCTGTATTTATCCGCCAATCTGGCTCATATTAAAGCGCGCTGCTTTTACATCAAAACTGTGTCCCGCAGGCTTGGCATAAATAATCTCCTGCATGGCCTGCAGCAAATCCGCATCACTTGCGCCGTCACGCAGCAAGCGCTTGAGGTTCATGCCCTCGTTACAGTAAAGACAGGGCTTCAGCATGCCCACGGAAGTAAGGCGTACCCTGTTGCAGACAGCGCAGAATTTATTGTGCAGCGGTTCGATAAAGCCCACCGGCATTTTATAGCCGCCGATGCGCCAATAACTTGCGGGACCGTTGCCGTAGCGCTGTGCGTCTGGCTGCAGCTGCAGGCCTGCCTGCTCCAGTTGACTACGGATTTCGCTGCCGCTCAATCCTTTTAGATCAGCGTTGCAGTCTAGCGGCATCAGCTCAATGAAGCGCAGCGGTGCATTATATTTGTCTGCTAGCTGCAGCAGCGCCATGATATCCGCAAAACCGTTCTCCGCCAAAGGCACGCAATTCAGCTTAAACGGTATTCCTGCAGACTGCAGCTCCTGCAATGATTTCAGAACGCTGTCAAGGCTGCCGCCGGTAAGCTCTGTATAATACGCTGCATCCAGCGTATCCAAACTAACGTTGATGCTGTCCACACCCGCTGCGATAAGCGCAGGCAGCTGCTGCGAAAGCAGTGTGCCGTTCGTTGTAAGTGTCACCTGCTCTACGCCTTCCATTTGCTTCAGACCGGCGATAAAATCGCTGCAGCCCTTACGCAGCAAAGGCTCGCCGCCGGTAATTTTGAATTTGCGGATGCCAAGCTGCAGTGCAGCGCGGCAAATACGCAAAAGCTCCTCATAACGCAAAATCTCATTATGTGGCACATGCTCGCTTATCTCCGGCTGACAATAGCGGCAATGCAGATTGCAGCGATCAGTAAGGGAAATGCGCAGGTAATCTATTTTGCGATTGTATTGGTCATACATGATTGTAGTCCTTTTTTACGTGAATTGAAATTAATTTACAAAGCGTGAACAAAGAGTATCCCAACCCTTCCGTCTGCTCGCTATGCTCGCATCCACCTCCCCTTTCAGGGGAGATATAATTGTATTTTGAAACTCTAACTTTTATATACTCCCTAAAAGGGAGCTGTCATCGCCGTAGGCGATGACTGAGGGTTGTGCTTGCGACAAACTGGGTCTTAGCGTCAAGGGAGCTGGTGACTGAGGGTTGTGCTGTGATATATTAATTGCTCGTTAAGGCTTTGAGCTAACCTGTTTGTATTCTGCTAACCTTCTTGCCTGCCCCTTGCACTCTTCGAGTCGAGTATAACACGACCAACATTTTTCATTTTATGAAAAATGGGTCTTAGTATAGGGAAGGTGCCGAACGCAGTGAGGCGAAAGGTGGCAAAGCGCTCCATCGTCACTCTCACCCGAGAATAACGCATGCCAAAACAAATGTGGTCTTGCAACCACATTTGTTTTTAGCTTATAAAAATCTTATTCTTCGTCAACGCCCATAGCAACTTTTTCCGGGGTAATCGGCAGCGTCATGAAGCGCTTACCGGTTGCCTGATAAATTGCGTCGGCAATCGCAGGAGCCGGAGTGTTGATTACCAGCTCGCCCACGGATTTGGCACCGAAGGGACCGCTTTCCTCATAGCTGCTGGCAAAGTCAACATAGATATGACCGATATCCTCACGGCAGGGAACCTTATATTGCATGAAGGAGTTTTCGTAAATGCGTCCTTTAGGACTGTAGGTTACGTTTTCCATCAGCGCCATGCCTATGCCCTGCAGAATGCCACCCTCGGTCTGCACCTTCGCCAAATGCGGGTTAACCGGAGTACCGCAGTCAACAGATGCGTAGAAGTTTACTACCTGTGCCTCACCTGTCAGCAGGTCGGTTTCAACCTCGGCCACACCGGCCATAAACGGCGGTGGGGACAGTACACTGTTCTGCTCCACGGTTTCTTCCAGAGCGATATCGTTATTCACCATGGAAGCGGTAGCGATATCAAAGAGGCTCACAGCCTTGTCGCTGACGGTATCACACACCTCGCGTCCGTCAAAGACAACCTGGTCCGTACCGCATTCCAAAAGTCGTGCGCCCAGCTGGCAAATCTTGCCGCGTAAACGCTGAGCACAGATTTCTACGGCCTTGCCTGTAATATATGTCGTACTTGATGCGTAGGAACCGGAATCATAGGGAGATGCATCGGTATCCGCACCGAATACGGTAATGTTATCATAATCACATTCCAAAACCTCTGCTGCCATCTGCGCCAGAACGGTATCGCAGCCGGTGCCCATATCGGCAGCACCGATCAGCAGTGTGTAATGTCCCTCATCGTTGATTTTGAGAGTAGCACCGCCGACGTCACAATAAGGAATGGAGCTTCCCTGCATCGCAATAGCCACGCCCATCGTGCGTACCTTGCCATCCGGGAGCTGCTGCAGCGGGAACTTCTGCTCCCAACCGCTCATCTCGCGTACCTGCTCCAGGCAGCGGTCCAACGCGCAGCTTGTGTTGGGAGCACCATAATAAGCCGGCATAATATCGCCCTCACGCGTAATATTCATCTCGCGCAGCTTAATCGGGTCCATTTTCAGACGTGCTGCCAGCTCGTTCACAGCGGACTCTACGGCAAAGATACCCTGAGGAGCGCCATAACCGCGGTAAGCGCCTGCAGCCTGCAGGTTGGTGTAAACTACGTCAAAGCCGAAGCGAAAGGCCTCGGTACGGTACAGAGGAATAGACTTGTGACCGGAAAGGCCGACGGTCGTGGGACCATGCTCGCCGTAAGCACCGGTATTGGAAAGAGTATATAAATCAATCGCGCGGATTTTGCCTTCTTTAGTAGCACCAAGACGCACGCGCACCTCCATCTCGTGGCGCGGGCTGGAAGCTATATGACATTCATAACGCGAGAATATCATCTTACTCGGCTTTTTGGTTTTCCAGGTAACAAAAGCCGGATACATTTCGCTGACGCAGCTCTGCTTAGCGCCGAAGCCACCACCTACACGCGGTTTAACCACGCGCACCATGGTTTTTGGGATATGCAGCGCATTGGCAATAATGCGGCGGCAGTGGAAAACAATCTGCGTTGAGCTGAGGATATTCAGACGGCCGTAGGTATCAATGGAGCAGTAGGTTACGAACGGCTCCATCATATCCTGCTGCACAGCCTTGGTATGAGTAGTCTGGTCGATAACAACATCGCATTCAGCCAGAATCTTATCAACCTCGCCATCCTCGATAACCTCATGGGCGCACAGGTTGCGCTTATTATCGGCACCAACCGGGCAGTTAGCCTTCCAGGTATCCTCAGGGTGCACGAGCACAGGGTTATCCAGTGCGGTACGGAAGTCAAGCACCGCATCCAGCAGCTGGTATTTTACTTTAATCAAAGACAGCGCCTTGTCGACAGCCTTTTCCGTTTTGCCGGCAACAATCGCTACAATGTCACCCACAAAGCGTACATGACGGTCCAGCAGCAGGCGGTCATAGGGACTCGGTTCGGGATAGGTCTGGCCTGCGTAGGTGCAGCGCTCGCCTTCCTGGTCCACGTCCTCCCAGGTATAAATTGCTTCGATATCAGGCACCTTCGCTGCAATAGCGGTGTTGATGCTTTCAACAATAGCGTTCGCATGCGGAGAACGCAGCACCTTAACGATAAGGCAATCGTTCGGCACCAGGTCATCGGTGTAGACAGGCTGGCCTGTCACCAGCTGCATAGCATCCTTTTTGCGGTAGGATTGGTTAACTATTTTCATCTGCAGCTCCCCTCCTTATGCCTGCGCCTGAGCTTTTTTCCAGGCGATGAAATTCTGGATTCCGCGCAGCTGTCCCTCATAGCCGGAGCAGCGGCACAGGTTACCTGCCAGAAATTCCTTGATTTCTGCTTCCGTAGGCTCGCTGTTTTCACGCAGCAGCGCGATAGCGTTCATAATCATGCCGGGATTGCAGAAGCCGCACTGCTCCGCGCCCTGGTCTGCAATAAATGCACCGAATTCCGCTGCCTCCTGCTGCATTCCCTCCATCGTTACGATGCTGTGGCCTGCGGCACGCGCTGCCAGAACAGCACAGGAAAGCACCGGCTTATCATCCATAAATACAGTGCACAAACCGCAGTTGGTAGTATCACAGCCGCGCTTCACGCTGTAGCAGCCTTCCTTGCGCAGAAAATCGAGTAAAACTGTATCAGCCTCCACCATACGTGTCAGCTTTTTGCCATTTAAGGTTAAGGTTATCTCCATCAGGCCTTACCTCCTAGTTCTGTTAAACATCTTGCTGTCAGCACCTTAATAAGGTGTTTACGGTACGCAGCACTGCCACGCGGATTGGTTTCCGTCGGCAGTAAGCCTGCAGCATATTCCGCAAAGGCCTGTGCCTTCTCGGCAGTCATAGGCAGAGTTGCGAGCTGCTCTGCATCCTTCACCAGCGCTGCCTTTGCAGGGCGTGCGCCCACTGCGGCCTGCACGCCTTCCTGAGTCAGCGCCGCCGCGCAGGTCAGCACCGGAAAGTCGGTTTTGCTGATGCGCACGGATTTATAGCTGTAATGTGCTGCCGTCTTTTTAACAATAACACGCACCAGAATATCTCTGTCATACGGCATATTCACAAAATCTGCCAACGGCACAATACCGCCCTTGTATAATTCCACATAGCTGTCCATAACCAAAAGCAAGGTCAGCACATCCGAAAAGCCGAAGCGTCCGAACACACTGCCGCCTACGGTAGCAAGATTGCGGAACTGCACACCTACGATATGGCGCAGCGCCTCCTTATTTGCTCCCTCACTGTAAGCGGTAAAGCCTTCATGCAGCTCCAGCCGGCGCAAGCTCACCATCGCACCGATGCGGAATTCTGTTTCTGTTTCCTCTATTGTATCCAGGCCTAAAGCCGACAAATCAATCGCTGTCTGCACATTGCCCTTGCTCAGGCGCATCCACAGCATACCGCCAAGCACACGGTTAGGACGCTTCTGGTTCAGCTGCCAGGCCTCCTCCAGGGTTGTTGCCTGCTTATATTCACGAATTGTCAACATATACTGCCCTCCTGTTCTTTTTTTATTGCATACCTATTCTATTATATTTTACCATATTTTTTCTATACTTGAAAAGATAAAAAATGCACATTGGCTCATAAGTTACATTCTTCTACGACATAAGAAAAAATGGATGCCTCGCTGTAAAGCAAGAGAAGCATCCATAATTTTTATTAAAAATTCTAAGCAGGCTTATTTGCCTTTTTTAGCACCCTGACGGCGGTTACTTCCGGTTTTGGGAGCCTTGCGCTTATCAACAACGGAATTGCGTCCGCGCTTAGGTCCTGCGGGCTTTTTCTTTTTGGCAGCCACAGCAACGCGACGTGCCACAACACCGCCCTCCAGATTTTGACGCTCCATCAGAATACCCAGCTTGGTTTCGATATTACGCAGCCATTTAACCTCGTCGGCAGTATAAAGCGTAATTGCTTCGCCCTCATTGCCTGCACGTCCGGTACGGCCGATACGGTGAACGTACCAATCGACATCATGCGGAATATCATAGTTCACAACATGGGTTACGCCCTCAACGTCCAGACCGCGGGCAGCCAGATCGCTGGCAACAAGAATCTGAATTTTAGCATCACGAAAGGCCTTCATAACAGTTTTGCGCTTGGCGGGAGACATTTCGCCATGCAGCACGTCAACGTTGTAGCCCTGCATGCCCAGCCAGTCACCCAGCTCCTTGGTGCGCTCCTTGCTCATGCAGAAAACAATCATCAGATAAGGATTCAGGCGGTCAATGAGCGCTGCCACAGCCTTATTCTTGTATTCGTCGGTTGTTTTCAGGCAAATTTGCTTGATTTTCTCAACAGTAGCCTGGTCAGGATTGATATCAATCAGCGCGCAGTTTTTCGTCAGCTTGCGTCCCAGCTTGCGCACTTCTTCCGACAGAGTTGCGGAGCAAAGCATCGTCTGATGCTCCGGCGCGGTCATAGCAATCAGCTCCAGCGCTTCATCCATAAAGCCCTGCTGCAACATTTCGTCAACCTCGTCCAGTACCAGATAGCGCACACCGCCAAGGTCGGTGTTGCCCTTGCGGATATGGTCCAACAGACGGCCGGGAGTACCGATCAGCACATGGCTGCGTCCATCCAGCTTATATTTTTGCGTTTCGAAATCACGTCCGCCGGTAACAGCCAGCACCTTGATATCGCTTTCGCCCAGGATTTTTTTCATTTCAGTAGCAATCTGCTGTGCCAGCTCACGCGTCGGCGTAATTACCAAAGCCTGCACATAGCTTTTGGCAGTATCGATTTTTTCTGCCAGCGGCACTAAGAACGCCAGTGTCTTGCCAGTACCTGTCTGCGCACGGGCAATTACGTCACGTCCGGCAAACAGCGCCGGGATAGCCTGCTCCTGTACCGGCATCGGCTTTTTGATGCCCATTTTCTGAAGCTGCTCTACGGTGTGGGCACAAACCTTTAAGGCTGCAAATCCATTTGTCATTTCACATTCCTCTTTTCCTCTAAAATTTATCTTCTGACCTTATGGTCTTTTTTCTCTATAACTTTAGTATTATATCATAAATCAGGCAGGAACGGAAAGATGCAGGCAAATTTTTCTGCTGCATATGATTTCTATAGCCTGAAAACCATCTCTGATTTTATAATTAAGCATATAAAAATGCTTAGACAAGCAAATTGTACATGTGACAAAAGGCCCCTGCCGGCAATTGCCGACAGGGGCTTTGGCTTATTCAATTTATTCAGCTAGCAGGCTCACATTTACTTTTACATTACGCCTCTGAAATAGTGGCCTCGTGTAGTACCCGGCAGATTTTCCGGTGCATCCACCGCACCGCCGAGAATCTTGCGGTACAGCGCCACAAGCTCGCCCAGACGCGCCGCATCGTAATCACGACCGTCAATTCTCAGCGCAGCCACGCCTGCTTCCGCCATATGCTGCACATTGGCAGTCATCGAAAGCTCATGTGCATTCAGAATATGCATGCGGCAGAACTGATCCGTAACAATCGGGAAGCGTGCATCCTTGCGGTCACCCAGGAACAAAGGCTCTGCACAGTTAAACTTGCAGGCACCCTTATCCAACGCACCCAGGAAGCTGCCGCCAACGCAGTATTCGGAAACCATCATTTCCAAACGTCCCTGAATCATGCACTCCAAAGGCAGCGGGCTGACGCTCACAAGGTGCCCAACCTGCGCCATAGTCAGCTCGGAGCTGAGCACTGCACCTGCAGCGCCCTGCTCTTGCCAGAACTGCAGTGTCTGGCTGTTGAAAATATTCAAAGACATGTCTGCTACCAAATTGAGCGCAGCATGCTTCTTCGCCAAGGGCCACAGGCCGTTGTTGTTGATGTAAACAAAATCCGGCTGCAGCTCTTCCCACAGAGTGAAGAGCTTATCGAAATATGCCAGCTGTGCTTCCTTAATGATACGCGGAGTAGCAAAGGCCAGCTGACGTCCTGCCTTGCGCACCAGCTTGGCAGCCTTGGCATAATCCGCCTCGGACGGCAGCTGATGATTGAAGCAGTCACCGCCAAAGAGAATACGTTCAGCACCTGCCTGCAGCGCAGCATTGACCTTCTCAACACTGTCACAATGCACAACAAGAACAGACTCATGCTGCTTATTCTTGTGTGCCTGCGGCACTAATTGCTCGCTGAAGCTGTGCACCGCTGTGCGCGCCGGTGCAAAGTTATTCAGACGCGCTGCATCCAGTGCCTCGCATGCCATACGGCGTGCTTCGTTCATTTCGCTCATCGGCACCATAACATTTTCATCATGCTCAAAGATCAGGCTGTTCAGGAAATATTCAGTCGTACCGAGACGGTCCAGCTGCTTGCGTACACCGGCCTCATCCAGCGCACGCTTGCGTGCTGCCTCTACGATAAAATCGGTTTCGCCGTAGCCGACGTTGCCATCATCATCCGTCAGCGTAACGGTCATGGGCTCGCCCAGACGTGCAGTAACAACGGCATCTACCGGAATGCGTTTTTTAGCGTCCGGTCCGAAGAACTGCTGTGCATAGCTCATCAGTCTGCTGTCAAGCGTGCGGAAAACACGGTCATTCAAGCGTACTCCATTAGGCACGTCAATCGTTACCTGCTGGCCGGGGGCAGCACTCTGCACACTATTACCACTGCACAGCATATCGGTAACAGTAGTGCCCACACGTCCGCCAACGCTTACCCAGAATTCCAGTCCGTCGCCCAGATGCAGCTCCTTATCCAGCTTGATAACTGCCTTATTGCGGTTTTTGTCCAACTTAGCTACACGGCCGATAAGCACACCGCGGTTGTTGGGGCGGCGGTCGCTCATCATCGTGCGTCCGGGACGACGCTCCAAATAAGCGGTGGTAAAGTCACGGTTGAAGATTTGCTCGATATTCGCCAAATTCTCCTCCGGCACGTTGTAGTCACCGGCAAGATAGCTGTCAATCGCACGGCGGTAAGCATCTACTACTACCGCAACATATTCGGGGCGCTTCATACGTCCTTCGATTTTGTAGGACACAACGCCTGCGTCAATCAGCTGCGGCAAAATGCTCAATGTATTCATATCCTTGGGGCTCAGCAGATACTGGCCTGCATCCTTGCCCTGCAGCATATCCTCATCCTTCGCGTTGAGCAGCTTATACGGCAAACGGCAAGGCTGGGCACAGCGTCCGCGGTTGCCGCTGCGGCCGCCGATAAGACTGCTCATCAGGCATTGACCGCTGTAGCAGACACACAAAGCACCGTGAATAAAGGTTTCAATCTCACTGCCGCGGCTGCAGGCTGCACCGATTTCCTTCAGGCTCAGCTCGCGCGCCAATACGCTGCGCTCCATGCCTGCGCCCATAGCGAAGTCTACACCGCTGCTGTTGGTAATGCTCATCTGCGTGCTGGCATGCAGCGGCAGCTCCGGCACAATTTTCTGTGCCAGGCGGATAACGCCCAAATCCTGCACAATGAGTCCGTCTACGCCTACGTTATTCAAAAACAGCAGGTAAGCGGATAAAGCCTCCAGCTCGCTGTCATCAACCAAAGTATTGACGGTAATATACAGGCGCACATGGTGCATATGCGCAAAATACACCGCCTTAGCCATTTCCTCTTCATCAAAATTGCTGGCATAGGCACGTGCGCCAAAGGCTTTACCGCCCATATATACAGCATCGGCGCCGGCGTTTACCGCTGCCTCCAATGCTTCCCAGCTGCCTGCGGGAGCAAGCAGTTCTATTGTTTTCTTTTCCATATGTTATCTACCTTTCACGCACTGCTGCCAGCAGTCTGTCATATCTGGCCTGCAGGCTTTGCAGCTCTTCTGCCAGCACAGCATTTCTTTGCTGCATTTCCTGCTCGAGCGCAGCATATTTTTCCTGCATTTTCTGCTCTGCTGCTGCGCACTTTTGCTGCATTTCCTGCTCCATCGCAGCGCATTTTTCCTGCATTTTCTGCTCCGCTGCCACGGATTGCTGCTGCATTTCCTGTTTCAGAGCAACGCATTTTTCCTGCAGCTCCAGTCTGTCTGCAGCCAGGTCAAGCGCCGTCCAGATGGCGATTTTATCTGTCTGCAGCAGCTTTTTGCTTTCTGCCAGCTCCTGCATTCTTCTGTCTACCTCTGCTGCTATTTTCAGCACCTGTTCTTCGGAAGCAGAGGTCGTTAATGCATAGGTACTATTATATATTTTTACAGAAACTGATGCTTTTTCCATAAACACATCCTCTAGCTTATTCTGCGATAACGGTAAAGTTAAAGCTCTGCAGGCTCATTTTTTCCCAAGAGCGCTTGTAATCCATGCGGATATTATAGGTACCGGGCTTGGTAACTGCCAGCACCAGAATTTCAACACCGGGCGCACCCATTCTTTCCTCGTCACCACGCGGAATGGTAAACGAGCTGCCTACCTTGCTTACTGCCGGTGAGCTGCAGGCAAATTGCCAACCGTAGCCGGTGGAAGGATTGCTGTCCAGCTTCAGCGCCATCAGTCCGCTTGCAGGCAGACGCAGTGTTTTGCCTGCAGCCTTATCGGTAATTTTCGCCAGCTGCAGCAAGCGTCCCGCTTCGCCGATGCGCAGAGAGGTAACTACATCCCTGTAGGGCACAAAGCTGCTGTAGGCAGCATTTTTCTTGCTGCGCACAAACAAGCCCTCTTCGCCGAAGAGCACATTATCATAGTTGCCCAAAGCAGCCTTTACATTATCGTTATCGACAAAGAAATCCGTAACCTCGAACTCCTTGCCGGTTGTCAGGTCAAGATTCAGTCCGGTGTACGCCTTGCGTCCGCCGTTGTCTGCCTCCAGCAGCAGGCTCACCAGACTCGGACGGTTCAGCATCACCTTATAGGTTACACTTCCCTGACCGCCTACCTCTTTTACCAGCTTAGCTGCAGCATCGCGCACCATAGCGTTGGCCTGTTTTTCCAGCTCAGCGGAATTACTGCCGTCGATGTAGGGCAGCGTTGCCGCTGCCTTGCCGACAGAGGTCTGTTCGGTAAGCACCGTAGTCTGCTGATCTGCCAATACCGGCAGAGATAAACATAAGCACAATAATGTTGTCAACAGGATTTTCATAGCCTACAGCTCCTTTCCAAAAACATTTCCCAAGCCTTGAATCTCTTGGTAAAAATTAAGCAGGAAGAAAGCCCTCCTGCTTAATTAAAGCAATCGCGCTAAAACTAGCCGCCAATCGCTATTTTACAATCATAAACTTTTAATGAACTCAACAGCCTTTTCCAGACGTGCCAGAGTTCTTTCCTTACCCAGCAGAACCATAACGTCAAACATACCGGGGCTTACGGTGCGTCCGGTCAGAGCCAGACGAGTCGGATGGATAACCTTGCCCAGAGCCAGACCGTTATCGGCAGCAATCTTATTGTAGGCTGCTTCGGTAGAAGCCAGGTCATATACATCATCAGCCTTAATTGCTGCAATGCACTGCTCCAGTACAGGAATATTTTCTGCCTTGAAGTGCTTAGCTACACCCTTTTCGTCGTATTCTTCAACATCCTTGAAGAAGTAAGTGGAAGCATCGGCAACCTCCTGCAGAGTTTTAACGCGTACACGTACAACGTCTACGAGCTTTTCAAAGTATGCTTCGTTGGCAGCATCGTTGAACCATTCTTCGGTTACCAGGCCGTCTTTAACGAAGAAGGGCTTAGCATCCGGCAGAATTTTTTCCAGCGGCAGCTCGGACAGATATTGGCCGTTCATCCAGGTGAGCTTTTTGGTGTCATAAATAGCAGCCTTTTTGCTCATCTGCTCCAGCTCAAACAGCTTAACGGTTTCTTCCAGAGTGAAGATTTCGCGTTCATCGCCGGGGCCCCAGCCAAGCAGAGTCAGATAGTTGATGATAGCTTCCGGCAGATAGCCTTGGCTACGGAATTCTTCAACGGAGGTTGCGCCGTGACGTTTGCTCAGCTTGGAACGATCCATAGCCAGAATCATCGGCATATGACCGAACTTAGGCGGCTCCCAACCCAGTGCTTCGTAAACCAGCAGCTGCTTCGGAGTGTTGGAAAGATGCTCCTCGGCACGCAGTACGTGAGTCATGCCCATCAGATGGTCATCGACACAAACAGCGAAGTTATAGGTAGGAATACCGTTGGATTTTACAATTACGAAATCGTCGAACTGGTCCATGTTAAAGGTAACTTCGCCATGAATCAGGTCATGAACGGTGATGCTGCCCTCGGCAGGAATTTTGATACGAATGGAATACGGTTCGCCTGCAGCGATACGTGCTTTAGCCTCTTCTGCCGGAATATCGCGGCAGGTACGTGCATAGCGGAACGGTTGCTTAGCAGCGCGTTGTTTTTCACGTTGTGCAGCCAGATCCTCGGTAGTGCAGAAGCAGTAGTATGCTTTGCCTTCGTCCAGCAGCTGCTGAGCATATTTTTTGTAAATATCAAAGCGCTCGGACTGATAGTAAGGACCGTATTCGCCGCCGGCCTCCGGGCCTTCATCCCAGTTGATGCCCAACCATTTCAGGCTTGTAAGGATTTGGCTTACGGAATCCTCTTTCAGGCGTTCAATATCGGTATCCTCGATACGCAGAATCAGCTTACCGCCCATTTTGCGGGCAAACAGCCAGTTAAACAGCGCAGTACGCGCACCACCAATATGTAAATACCCAGTAGGACTGGGAGCAAATCTTACTCTGACTTCAGACATTTCATCGTCTCCTTACATTTTAATTACAAATATAGATTGTCAATCAGATTAATTATACAGCTTTGAAGAAAAAAGTGCAAATATTAATCTGCGTTGCCGCCGTTTTTTATTTTTCTTCATGATTTAAAGAAAAAGCAAATCCGAAAGACTTCGTTCATAGAAAAATGCTTTTATTGCTATTATTTCGCATTTTTTTCGTTTGTCTAACCGCCGTTTTCGTATTATAATATTGTAATAAAGTAAACAAAAGGAGGATGCTTATGTGCCAAGCCCCAGATTGGTCCGTCGGTGACCGCTATCTGCGTGAAAACGTTCCAGAGCTCGCCCCGTTAGTTGACCGTTATTCGCCCTGTCCGTTAAAACCAAAATCCAAAGAGTCTTATTTTACTATATTACTGACCGGTATTATCGCCCAACAGTTGCCGCCTGATGTCAGCCAGCAGCTGATGCAAAGGCTCGAAGGCCTCACCGGCAATCCCATTACACCGCAGGCAGTGCTTGCTGCTTCCGCCGAGGACCTCCTCAGCATCGGTCTTGTTAAGCAAAAGGTGGATTACCTGCGCAGCTTTGCCGAAGCAGTGATTAACGGCAGCGTAACCATGGATAAGTTCGATAATATGACCGACAGCCAGATTACCAAGCAGCTGATGCAAATCCGCGGCCTCGGCCAATGGACCATCGAAATGTTTCTGCTGCTGGCTCTGTGCCGCACAGACGTTGTACCCAGTGCCGACTTTATCTTCAAGAAAGAGCTGCAGAAAATGCTTCATCTTAGCGAAATCCCCAAACGCGGCAAAATCAATACGCTTACGGAAACATGGCGTCCCTGGCGCTCGCTCGCAGTGTGGTATATCTGGCAAAAAGCCAACGATAGCGAAAAAAGATAACACAAAAAGCAAAATTAAACCGTCCTTCCCTGTCTGCATTTTTGCAGATAGCGGGAAAGGACGGTTTTTCTTATTCTCCGAACGCTATTTACTGTTCAATAATCTCTGAATACTATTTCAGACTGGCAATAGCGGCAGCGGTATCCTCAGCGCCGTAAACATAGGAGCCTGCTACCAATACGTTGGCACCGGCAGCCTTCACCAGCTTGGAGGTTTCGGCGTTAACGCCGCCGTCAACCTGAATATCCACATTCAGGCCACGCTCGGTAATCATTGCATGCAGGCGCTCAATCTTCGGCACTACGCCTTCAATAAAGCTTTGGCCGCCGAAGCCAGGGTTTACGGTCATCAGCAGTACCATGTCAACGTAAGGCAGAATTTCTTCTACCGTACTCAGGCTGGTAGCGGGATTCAGCGCAACGCCGGCCTTCATGCCCTCAGCCTTAATCTGCTGGATGCAGCGGTGCAGATGCTTGGTGGTTTCTACATGCACAACAATCTGGTCGGCACCGGCAGCCTTGAAATCGGCAATGTATTTTTCCGGATTTTCTACCATCAGATGGCAGTCGAAAAACAGGTCGGTTACCTTACGGATTTTTTTTACTACAGGAGCACCGAAGGTCAGGTTAGGTACAAACTGGCCGTCCATAACATCGATGTGTACCCAGTCGGCACCGGCAGCTTCAATTTTTTTGATTTCGTCCGCCAGATATGCAAAATCGGCAGATAAAATTGATGGAGCAACTTTAATCATCATTTTCTTCCCTCTTTCTCTTGCAGGAGTTTCACCTCTGCTAACATTGTCAAATATGATTCATAACGGCTGGCAGAAATCTTTCCTGCTGCCACAGCATCCTTTACACCGCAGACAGGCTCGTGCGTATGCGTACAGGGACAGAACCTGCAGCCTGCCTCATAATCGGCAAACTCACGGAAGGAGGCCAGCACCATTTCAGATGTCAGTCCCTCCAGCAGCAGATTTCCGAAGCCCGGAGTGTCCGCAATATAGCCTTCGTCGAACGGCAGCAGCTGTGCATAGCGTGTAGTATGCTTGCCGCGGCCGATTTTTTCGCTAACCTCACCCGTGCGCAGGTCCACACTGCTGTCGATAGCGTTGATGGTAGACGATTTGCCTACGCCCGAAGGTCCGCCAAAGGCGCAAATTTTACCACGCAGACGCTCACGCAGAGCCTCCACGCCGGTGCCGTTCTGTGCCGACAGAGTATAAACATCATAGCCGATAGGCTCATAAACAGCCTTTACCTGCTCAATCAGACCCGCAGGAGCATTATCCTCCTTGTTAAGCACCAAAATCGCAGGAATTTTCGCCAGCTCTGCCAACGCCAGCAGCTTATCTGCCAACAGAAAGCTGAAGTCCGGCGCAGCGCAGGCAAAGGCTGCCACAAACAAATCCAGGTTAGCCAGCGTGGGACGCGGCAGAAAGTTTCTGCGCGGCAGCACGCCGGTAATCATCCCCTCGCGCTTTTCGCTGCTGCTTACCTCAAAGCAGGCGATATCGCCTGTTGCCAGCGAAAAACGGTTTTTCTTCATTTTTCCCTTTACCTTGCAGGTATAGGGTTCGCTTTCGCCCTCAACCTTAAGGTAATAATAGCCGTTATAATTTTTCAGGACTCTGCCCTGCAGCTCTGCCATGTTTACAGATTCCTTTCGGAAATGAGCTTGCCGTCACAGATGAACTGAACCTTGGCACTGCCTGCATATTCCACCTTCTGACGCAGACGCACGCTGCCGTTTTGTGTACCGCTGTACAGCGTTGCCGTGCCGCTGTCATCCGTCAGCACAATGCGTACGTTGGCAGGCTTGCCGCTCGGTACGACAAAGTCAACGTAGGCGCTCTTCTTCTCGCCGCCGGCAGCCACCGTAATCGCCACAGCCGCGCCATCGTTAAGGTTACTGCCTACACCAGGGTTGCAGGCCAGAACTACATTCTTTTTGGCACTGGCATCCTGAACCTTTTTGATTTCACCAAGCTTCAGGCCTGCCTGCTCCAGCATACCCTTAGCTTCGTCAACAGATTTGCCGATAATATCCGGTACCGGCTTATCGCCTTCGTTAATTACCAGGTCGATGCCAGTTCCCTTAGGAGCCTTGTCCAAGCCCTTCGGCGACTGGCTGAGAACAGCGCCGATTTTGCCGCCGTCCACATGCTTGCGCGTCACCTTGCCGACATTAAAGCCTGCGGCCTGCAGCTGCTGCTCCGCCTTCGACAGCGACATGCCCGTAACATCAGGCACAGCCTTCAGCTCCGCGCCCTTACAGATAGTCAGGATAATAAGGCTGCCCTGCTTACGTTTTTCGCCGGCCTTTGGGGACTGCTCCATAACAGTACCGGGCTTAAACTTATCAGGATCGCCGTATTTTTCCTCTAACTCTACCTTAAACTCCTTTTCCTCAAGCAGCTTCTGTGCTTCAACTACCGTCATATTGGTAACATTAGGCACTTCAATTTCCGCCAGGTTGCGGTTGAAGATAAAGTGCGCTACCAGCGAAATTGCTACTACCGCAGCAGTAATCATTACTATCAGTTTGGTATAATTCAGCTTTTTCTTAACCACCGATTTTTCATCCCCTGCTTTTTCGGAAGGCATTGCTTCCTGCTTTTCCTGAATTTTTTTCGGCTCTTGTGTTACAGCCGGAGTTACCTGCTTCGGCGGTAGCTCACTGCGCACCGGCTTCATAATCACCGTAGCACCGTCATCATGGCTATCGACAACATTGCCGTTGGACTTCACCGCGCCCAGCTCCTGATGATAGTCCTCGCTGCTGAACGGGAAGAGCTTCATCTTCAGGTTCAGCAAATCGCGTCGCATCTGTCCGGCGTTAGCGTATCTGTCCTCACAGCGCTTCGCCAGCGCCTTGTTCATAATCTCCTGCATGCCCTCGGGAACATTATCCATGTAGTTCTTCAGCTGCGGCACAGGCTTTTCTACATGCATCATGGCAACCGAAACAGCCGTTGTGCCGACGTAGGGAACCTCGCCCGTAAGCATTTCGAAGAGCACTATGCCCAAAGAATAGACATCGCTGCTGGCAGTAATCTTACCGCCGCAGGCCTGCTCCGGCGAAATATAATGCACTGAACCCATCACCGATTTGGAATAAACCATTGTCTGGTTGGTGACCATTTTGGCGATACCAAAATCAGCGATTTTAGGATTCATATTTTTATCAATCAAAATATTCTGCGGTTTGATGTCACAGTGAATAATGTTATGGCTGTGAGCATGCTGCAGTGCATCTGCAAGGCGCACGGCGATTTCCAGCACAGTATTCAGGCTCAACTTATGCTCCTTCATATACTCCTTCAGAGTAACACCATCAACATATTCCATAACTATATACTGGTTGCTGCCCTCCGACACAACATCATAGATATTAATGATATACGGATGTACCAGGCGCGCCGCGGATTTCGCCTCCCGGCGGAACTGCTCCAGCAGCTCGTTGTCCTCGAGAAACTGGTCGCGCAGCATTTTCACGGCTACATTACGGTCCAAAAGCTGGTCGTGGGCCAAAAAGACTTCGGCCATACCGCCATAGCCAATCGGACGAATAATCTCATAGCGTCCGTTCAAGATGGTCTTGCCATTTTTATCCATTACAGCTTTCCTCCCCCTGCGTAGTTAAATCAATCAGAATCAGAGACACATTATCGCGTCCGCCGTTGTCCAAGCTCTGCTCCAGCAGTTTGTCAGCAGCCTGCTCCGGATCTGCACAGCCGATAATCCGGCTGATTTCAGCTGCACGCAGCATGTCGGACAGACCGTCGCTGCACAGCAGCAGCCTGTCACCCTCCTGCAGACGGAAGCTGAAGAAATCAGCATTGACTGTTTCCTCGACACCCAGGGCTTGCAGCAAAATATTGCGCTGCGGATGTACAAAGGCTTCCTCGTCCGTGATTTTTCCCTGTTCCTTTAAATCTGCTACCAGTGTATGGTCATGCGTCAGCTGCTCCAGCTTGTCGTTGCGGAACAGATACAGTCTGCTGTCGCCTACATGGCAGCAGTAGCCGTGACCGTCCCCCGGCAGATAAAGCGCCGTCATCGTCGTTCCCATGCCGGAATAGCTTTCGTTGCTTACCGCCATTTTATAAACGTGCGTATTGGCCTTGTCAAAGGCCTCCAGCATAACCTTACGGATATTCTGTTCCTCCTGCTCATGGCGCAGGCTGTGTGTTGCAGCCTCAAAGGCTTTAATAGTAGACCTGCTGGCAATTTCTCCTGCCGCATAGCCTCCCATGCCGTCGGCAACGGCAAAAAGAGAAGGCTCGCGTACCAGCAGCGCATCTTCATTATTCTCTCTGACCAAGCCCACATGGGTTCTGCTGATTACCTGCATTATTTTTGCTCCTGTTCCTTGGCAAATTTAGCCCGCAGCTGACCGCAGGCCGCATCAATATCCTTGCCCATCTCCTTACGAACGGTAGCGTTAATCCTGTTTTTCTGCAGGATGCGCAAAAAGCGTTCTACTGCCGCTTTGGATGGACGCTCAAAGCCCTGCTCCGGTACCGGGTTGGCCGGTATCAGATTAACGGATGCCTGCTTATAGCGCAGGTAATTGCTCAAAAGCTCCGCGTCCTGCGGACTGTCATTTTTTCCCTTCAACAGAATATATTCATAAGTTATCTGCCTGCCGCTGGCCTTGCTGTAGCTTTCGGCAGCTGCCAGCACATCCACAAAGGGGTAACCCTTGTTGACAGGCATCAGCGCCGTACGCAGCTCGTTTTTGACTGCGTGCAGCGAAATTGCCAGATTAATCGGCTTGCCCTGCTCCTCCAGGCGTTTGATGCCCGGAATAATGCCGCAGGTGGAAAGCGTCATGTTGCGGTAGCTCATGTTGCAGGTGTCCTCGCGATGCAGAAAGTCCAACGCCTGCAAAACGCTGTCAAAGTTCAGCATCGGCTCACCGCTGCCCATAACCACCACTCTGCTCACCATTGCTCCCTGCTCACGCAGGCGCTCGTTGAACAGGTAAACCTGCGCCACGATTTCCGCAGCCGTCAGATTGCGTACAGCGCCCTTCAGGCCGCTGGCGCAGAATGCGCAGTGCATATCGCAGCCGACCTGGCTGGAAACGCACACGCTGTAGCCGTAATCATGGTGCATCAGAACCGTTTCTACCGAATTTCCGTCCGGCAAGCCCAAGAGCAGCTTGCTCGTCATGCCGTCGGAGGAATTCTGCTCGCGCAAAATTTCCAGACTGCGCGGCAGCACGGTGAATTTTTCCTGCAGCACGGCGATATCGGCCTTGCTCAGGTTGTGCATAGCGGCAAAATCAAAGACCGACTTTTGGTACAGCCATTGAAATACCTGCTTGGCACGAAACTTTTTCAGGCCTGCCGCCACAAATAATTCTTGTAATTCTTCTATTGGTAAAGCAAAAATATCTTGCATTTTCTTACCTCTATATTACTGCTTTTTCATCAGCTTACAGATATAAAAGCCGTCAATGCCGTCATTCTGCGGCAGAAGCTGCAGCTCCTGTACCTGCTTGCCCGTCAGCGGATGCGTAAATTCCACACGCTGCCATTCGGGATGCTGCGTTAAAAACTCTTCTACCAGATAATGGTTTTCGCTCTGCTCAATTGTGCAGGTGCTGTAAACCAGGCAGCCGCCTTCCTTTACGTACTGCGCGGCATTATTTAAAATTGCCAGCTGCAGCGGCGGGAACAGCTTCAAGTCCTTGCGCTGCTTGCGCCAGCGTGCTTCCGCACGGCGGCGCAGCACACCCAGACCGGAGCAGGGTGCATCAACCAAAACTCTGTCAAACGCGCCCAGCCATTCGCTACGCAGCTGCAGAGCATCGTTCTGCAGTGCTTTGACGCTCTTCATACCCAGACGGGCAGCGTTTTCGGCAATCAGCTCCAGCTTGTGCTCGTGGATATCGCAGGCGATAACCTCGCCCTTATCCTGCATAAGCTGTGCCACGTGCGTTGCCTTGCCGCCGGGAGCGCTGCACATATCCAGCACGCGCATTCCGGGCTGCGGCGCCAACACCGGCGCTACCAGCATAGAACTTTCGTCTTGAATGTAAAAATGCTGCGGCAGTGCCGCCAAAAGTGTATGCAGCGACGGCAGATGCTCTGCCACAATGCCGTAGGGACTCCATTCGGAAGCACGCACCTGCGCACCCATTTCCGTCAGATCAGCCAACAGCTTGTCGCGCGTAGTCACCAGCGTATTGGCACGCAAGCACACCGGCGCAGCCGTATTATCAAACGCCAGCAGGCGTTCGGTGCCGCCGCGTCCCCACGGTCCCAGCCAGCGCTTCACCAGCCAGCGCGGATGGTAATACTGCAGCGACAGATAATCGGCATCCTGCTTTTCGGCATCGGGCAGGACGAACGCACCTGCCTCCTGCTTGCGCAGCAGACCGCGCAGAACGCCGTTGACAAACTTGGCGCTGCCCTCATGGCTCACCGAGCGTGCCAGCTTCACAGCCTCGTTTACTGCCGCCGACGCAGGAATACGCGTCATATAAAGCAGCTGATATGTACTGATGCGCAGTATCGCCAGAATATCACCGGCCACCTTATCCAGCGGACGGCTGACGCACTGAGCCAGATACCAGTCAAGCGTACCGCTGGCCTTCACCGTGCCGTATACCAGCTCTGTTGCCAGCCTTCTGTCAAGATCGCTCAATCTGCTGCCGCGCAGATACTGGTTCAGCGCGATATTCGTATAAGCGCCGTCCTCCAGCACCATACGCACCAAAAGCGCCGCTGCTCCGCGGGCGCTTTCAGGATAATTTGCTTTTTGTTCCTTCCGCATGCTTTGTTTCTTCCTCATCATCTTCCATAAATGCTAAAATTGCTGCTTCCAGCTTATAAATATCTACCCGTGTATTAAAGCAGGGACCAAAGGGACGCTCGTTTAAAACGCCCAACACCGGCAGCGGAAATACATCCTGAATGCCGCTGGTCAGATCACGCTCGCAGGCCACAGCCACAATCGCTTTCGGCCTTGCCTGCTTCACCATCTGCCTTGCCAGCGTACCACCGGTGGCCACAGCAAAATGGCAGCCGTACTTGTGCGCCAGCCCCAGCATAGCACCTACGCTGCAGCGTCCGCACTGACGGCAGTTCTCTACATTACGGGTTATCTTATGTACGCAGGTATCCAACTGGATACAATGCGGTGTTAAAATCATAATTCGGTTGGCAGGCACCTTCACCTTATGCTGCAGCACCAAATTGTTGCTGACCTCGATAAAGGACTGCTCAATGCGGTCACGGGGAATGTTAAATAAGCGTCCCAATACTACCGCAAAGGGGAAGAGAATATTAATCGCCTTCCACGCCCAAAAATACAAAATTTTGAGCACCGGTATTCCCAACAGCGCCATAACAATTCCCAACACGCCGCTGAGCATCGCCAACACTATGAGTACGCCGAAAAAGCCGAAGACTATCGGCAGAAAACGGCTGATTTCATAAAGCCCCGGAAAGGTTACCTTCCAGACCACATAAAACATCAACGCACCTAATACGGCGCTGATGGAGGTCAGAGCCATAAATATACGTTTTTTGGGCTTAAATACACTATCTTCGTTCATTAAAAGATTACTCCTTCAAATCACAGCCTGCTTCAGGCAAGCAGGTCGCCCTCCTGTACACCGCGGCCGTTCAGGAAAACCTGCGCCGGCATACGTTTTTTGGATTCGGGCTGTACCTCGGTGATTTCCAGTACGCCCTCACCGCAAGCTACAAAGAAGCTGTGCTTGCCGGTTTCGATAACGGTACCGGCAGCAGCAGCGCTGCTTTTGTCAGTCATTTTGCTGCCCCAGATTTTCAGGCTCTTGCCGTTCGGCAGCTTGGTAAAGGTGCTAGGTGCAGGGTTAAAGCCACGGATAAGGTTGTGTACCTCCTGCGCCGTTTTGCTCCAGTCGATATGCTCCATGCTGCGGTCGAGAAGTGTCGCATAGGTAGCCTGCGCATCATCCTGCGGCTCAGCCACGGCAGTACCTGCCGCAATCTTGTCGATAACCTGCAGCAGCAGCGTCGCACCTTGCTCACGCAGAGCGTCATGCAACTCGCCCATTGTAGTGTTTTCTTCGATAGGCACTACTACCTTATCCAACATTGCGCCGGTGTCCATACCAATATCCATCTGCATAATCGTTACACCCGATTCCTTTTCGCCCTTGATGATGGCATACTGAATCGGCGCCGCACCGCGATACTTCGGCAGCAGCGAAGCATGCACATTAATGCAGCCGTATTTCGGCAGCTCCAGAATTTCCTTGCTCAAGAACTGGCCAAAGGCAGCTACGACAATCAGCTCCGGCTGCAGCTCGTGCAGCAGCTCAACAAATTCAGGGGTTTTTACCTTTTGCGGCTGGTAAACAGTCAATCCCTGCTCCAGCGCATATTCCTTAACAGGTGTCTGCAGCAGCTTGTTGCCGCGTCCCTTCGGACGGTCCGGCTGAGTTACTACTGCCAGAATTTCATGCTTGCCGCTTTCGCACAGCGCCTGCAGGCTGCCGACTGCGAAATCCGGTGTTCCCATAAATACTATACGCATTTGTTTTCCTCCGTATATCTTTTTTTCATATCCCGCTCAGGATTTATCTTACAGCATCCTCGGGATTTTCCTTCTGTTTAGGTGAAATGGTTTTAGCCTTGTCGATGAACAGAATGCCGTCCAGATGGTCCAGCTCATGCTGAATGCAGATAGCCAGCAGACCACTTGCGGAAAGCAGCATGCGTTGACCGGTTTTGTCGGTGAATTCGCATTCCACATATTCGGAGCGTTCTACCTCGCCTTCGTAATCAGGCACGGAAAGACAGCCCTCGCTGCCCAGCACTTTGCCCTCACGTTTAACAATCTCAGGGTTAATCAGCTCGTACAGGCCTTCGCCTACGTCAATAACTACTACGCGCTTGCTTACACCCACCTGCGGTGCTGCCAGGCCTACGCCGTCGGCCGCATACATTGTTTCTGCCATATCACGCAGCAGACGCTGCAATTTTTTATCTATACGCTCTACCGGTTGAGCCACCTCACGCAGGACCGGAGCGCCGGCAATCACTATTTTTAACTTAGCCATTTTTGTTCCTCCTTGTATCTATTCCAATAGTTCATTATAACACATTACTACAGGAAAAAACAAATTCTCTGCACTGGCTTCCTCATATATTTAAGCAAATACTGCAAAAGCCTTCTGCACCAGGCGGATTTCCCGTCAGAAGCAGAAGGCTCTTAAGCTTTTTTGTTATCTATTTTTTATAATTGTTTTTGTCTGCCATACGGATACCGGTATTTACCAGCTTTTGTGCAGGCTTGCTGCCATCTTTTGCTGCAGCAGCGGCAGCCATCACAGCCTCGTAGCCCATTTTGTACTGATTCTGTACGGCAACGGCAATACTATAGTTCTTGTCCTCCAAGCCCAGTAAAGTCTTTTTGCCAAGGTCAAAACCGGTAACGGCAATATCCTTGCGACCTGCAGCCATTACAGCCTCCACAGTTGCATTGGTGGAGCCGTTGTTGCAGGCGATAATGCCTTTAACATTATGAGTGTTTTTGATTTTTTCGGTGACCAGCTTGACTGCGCCCGCTTCATCACCATAGTTAATAATATAATCATGTTCTATTTTCCAGCTTGCAGGAGCAAATTTACCCCAGTTTGCCATAATGCTGTTCAGACGGTCGGCAATCGTGGTGCTGGCCAAGGTGCTGACATGTACCAAAACTGTTGCCTCCTCGGATTCCTTCACACCGTTAGCCTTCATCTGCTCCACCATCTGTTGGCAAACCTCGGCACCGGCTTCGAGATTGTTGGTAAGGAAGGCTGCATCATAATCATTGCTGCTGAGTGCAGTATCAACCAAAAACACCGGCAGCTTCTGCTCGCGCAGTGTTTTCGCACTTGCCGTCATATTGGAGCTGTCCGCCGGAGCAAGAATAACTGCGTCCGCCTTTTTGCCGGGAAGCTCTTTGACCATATCGCGCTGCAGCTCCCAGTCGCCGTCCTTCATAACGCCGCCTACATAAACGTTAACGTCAGCCTTGGCTGCACCGTCCTTAATACCGCGGATAACTTCTTCCCAGTAGTTACCCTTCATAACCTTGAGCACAGCATAGACGTTTTTGCGTCCTTCCTTAATTTCTGTTACAGGCTCAAAATCCTGCTTAGTTTTGGCGTTCATAACCTTTTGTGTCACCGCGCCCTGTTGCGCATTGTTGCCGCCGCAGCCGGCAACGCCTACGAGCAGCAAAGCTGAAAATAACACTGCTAATAATTTTTTCATACCCATATTATCAACCTCCGCCTTCTTACAAACACTTCGACGCTTGTTCATATATTGTAAGAATTATTATAGCACTTTCATACGAAAAATCAAGTAATTTGAAATCTTTATTTGTTTCAACTATGAGTCTACTGAACCATTTACACTAAAGATTAAAATGGTTAGCAAGTATCAACCATATCTCAACCACTTGCTATTTCTTTGCTTTTACAACAGGGATAAATATTATTTTTGTCCATTTTCACTTCACAATAGCTTGCGTCAGAGAAAGATAACTTTACAAAACCCTCTTTCTTCTCATCAAAGTTTGTGCTATAATCTTTTATTAAGCAAGCAAAAACTGACAACAGTGCAGCCCGCTTTATGATAATTTAGGGAGGATATTTACATATGCTTAACCAGGTTTCTTTATTCACCGAAAACAACGAGGGTGGTTTGTTCAAAATCACCACCATTCTTGCTAAAGCCAATATCAATATTTACACCATGCTGGCCAACGACAGCGCAGAATTCGGCATTGTGCGCCTGATTGTGGACAAGGCAGAAACTGCTATCGAGGTGCTGAAGGCAGAAGGCTATCAATGCCGTCAGGACAAGGTTATTGCTGTAGAGATGAACGATACTCCGGGTTACCTGGACGGCATTCTTTCCGCTATCCACGGTGCCAACATCGACATTTCTTACCTTTACATTTCCTTTAACCGCGACAATGTTAAGCCGGTAGTAGTTTTCAAAACCAACGAGCCGGAAACTGCCACCTTCCTCATCGGTCGTGGCTACAAGCTGCTGGAAACATTTTAATAGCTAAGAAAGTTTAGAGGCCGCCCGCTGAAGCAGGCGGTTTTTTTGCATGCAAAAAAAACTGCTGCAGCCTTCGCCGCAGCAGCTCATACTTATCATGTTTACAATTCTTCCGCCAGGTCAAGCAACAGTCTTTCCGTTTTTTCCCAGCCCAGGCAGGGGTCGGTAATAGATTTGCCATAGACGCCGTCATGCACGCCCTGAGCACCGTCCTCGATATAGCTTTCAATCATCAGGCCCTTGACGATTCTGTTGATGTCCGCGTTCAGCTTACGGGAATGCACGATATCCTTAGCAATGCGAATTTGCTCCAGATATTTTTTGCCGGAGTTGGCGTGGTTGGTATCCACAATAATTGCCGAATTCTGCAGCTGACGTTCTGCGTACATATCAATAACGATTTTCAGTACCTCATAATGGTAGTTGGGGAAGCTGTTACCGATGGGGTCAACATAACCGCGCAGAATGGAATGTGCCAGCGGATTACCCTTGGTGCGTACCTCCCAGCCACGGAATAGGAATTCCTGCTCATGCTGCGCTGCCGCCACACTGTTGAGCATAACGGACAAATCGCCGCTGGTAGGATTCTTCATGCCTACGGGAATGCCTACGCCGCTGGCAATCATGCGGTGGAGCTGGTCCTCACTGGAGCGTGCGCCGACTGCGGCATAGCTCAGCAAATCCGACAGATAGCGGAAAACCTCAGGATAGAGAATTTCCTCTGCACCGGTCAGACCTGTTTCTTCTACCACGCGCACGTTCATTTTGCGGATGGCGATAATACCGCCCAGCATATCCTCCTCACCCTCGGGAGAAGGCTGGTGCAGCATACCCTTATAGCCTACGCCGATAGTACGCGGCTTGTTGGTGTACAGGCGCGGTACGATAAAAATTTTATCCTGTACCTTTTCCTGCAGCTTGGCCAGACGATAAACATAGTCCAGCACAGCGTCCTCGTTATCGCTGGAGCAAGGACCGATAACCAGCAAAAAGCGGTCATCCTTGCCTGTAAAAATATTCTTTATAGCCTCGTCACGCTGCAGCTTCAGCAGCTTAGAAGCCTTACTTACCGGATAATCCTCCATTAAGGCCTGCGGCGACGGCAGCACCTTGATAAATTCCATCTGCATGCTCATAAACAATTACTCCCATTAATCAATTTGCTGACACCGGCAGATTTTTTGCAACATTCTACCGGCATTAGCAGTGTTAAATTTCCTATATTGTAACACAAACTCTGTTTTTATACAATCATTTACCATGTTAAATTACACTTACAGGGTCAACATTAAAGTATAAATTTGCTTTTTCCTTAAATTCGCTGTTTAACAGCGCCTCCTTTGTTTCCCTCAAATCCCGCGCCTTCAGCAGCACATTGAAGCGGTACAGATCATACGCTTTTGCCACCAGTGAGGGAAACGGTCCTGCAATCAGCAAATCCTCCAGCTTACCCTGCAACTTTAAGCTCTGCAGATAGAAGACAACCTGCTGCGCCAACGCCAGGCCTGCACCCTCATCCTTATCCACCACCTGCAGCTTAAGCATCTGGGCGAACGGCGGATAAAAATAGTTCTGACGTTCCTGCAGCTCGCGCTTGGCAAAGGTGTCGTAATCCTGCGTCACCGCCAGCTGCAGAATCGGGTTATCCGGATCATAGGTCTGGAAGATTACATGTCCCGGCCTGTCACCGCGTCCCGCACGCCCCGCTGCCTGCGTCAGCAGAGAAAAGGCACGTTCCGACGCTCTGTAATCCGGCAGATGCAGTGTACTGTCCGCCGCCAGCACTCCCACCAGCGTTACATTGGGAATATCATGCCCCTTTGCCACCATCTGCGTGCCTATCAAAACATTGGCCGCGCCACCTGCAAAACGCCGCAAAATATCGGCATGCGCAAACTTCGCCACAGTCGAATCCTGATCCATGCGCAAAACCCGCACCTCCGGCAGCTGCTGCAGCTGTTCTTCCGCCTTCTGCGTACCGCTGCCGAAATATTTGATGCGGCGGCTATGGCAGTTCGGGCATTCCTGCGGCAACGGCATCGTGTTACCGCAGTAATGGCAGCGCAAATCCTCGTTCTTCTTATGGTAAACCATTGCTACTGCGCAATGCGTACAGGTAATCGTCTGGCCGCAGTCACGGCACATCACAAAGGTAGAATAGCCACGGCGATTCAAGAGGACAATCGCCTGCTCCCCCACCGCCGCCGTCATCACCAGCGCCTGCTGCAGCGCCCGCGACAGCACGCTGAAATTTCGTGCCTCCAGCTCCTTACGCATATCCACGATCTCAACCTTTGGCAAAGCAGCACCATTAGGACGTGACGTAAGATGCAAATGTGTACATTCGCCCTGCAGTGCCTTATAATACGTGCATAAATCCGGCGTAGCACTGCCAAGCACCAAAGCTGCGCCGGTCAGGCGGCAGCGGGTGCGGGCAACATCACGTGCATTGTAATGCGGACGATGGTCCTCCTCCTTGTAGCTGCCCTCGTGCTCCTCGTCTACAATCACCAATCCCAGCTTTTCAAACGGAGCGAACACAGCACTGCGCACGCCAATCAGCACCCTTGCCTTGCCTGTGCGCATGCGGTACCACACATCGCCTCTTTCGTTTTGTGAAAGCTTACTGTGCGCCACAGCAATTTCGCTGCCGAACCATGCCTGAAAGCGTTTCACCAGCTGTGCCGTGAGCGCAATTTCCGGCACCAGCATCAGCACCTGCCAGCCTGCATCCACAGCATGAGCCGCCGCGCGCAGATAAACCTCCGTCTTGCCGCTGCCGGTAATTCCCTGCAGCAAGAACGACTGCGCACGTTGCGCGTCTATCGCCTGATTAATCTTTGCCGCAGCATCCTGCTGCTCCGCCGTCAGCTGCAGGCTTTCGCCACGCTCCTGCACCGTGTTGTAGCTGTTGCGCAGCACACGCTTCTGCACTGCGTCCGCCAAACCGTTCTGCGCTAATGCGCGCGCCACAGCGGAGCTCACACCCTGCTGCGCCAGCTCGCTTACGCTAAGCGCCCCTGCAGCCTGCGCCAGTATGCCCAACGCAGCATGCTGCCCCTTGGCACGTTTGGCAAGCGTTCCTGCAGCCAACACCTGCCTGCCTGTGGCATTGATGCGATAAGCCAGCACAGTTTTTTCCTGCAAACGCTCATTATAAACATAATAAAGCAGACGCCCCTGCGCATCACGCACGGCACGCCGCTTAATGCTCGATTTCCCCGGCACAAAAAGGCGCATCGCCTCTGCCAACGAGCACATATAATAATCTGCCATCCATTTGGCAGTAGCCAGCATTTCCTTATCAAACCAAGGAGTATCGCCCAAGGCTGCCTCCACAGGCTTCAGCTTACCGCGGAGCTCCAGGTCAGCAGGCAATGGCACACGCTCCACCACAAAGCCTTCCACCTTCTGGCCGCTGAAGGGAACAACTACACGCCAGCCGCTGTCTATAAACTGCAGTGCTTCCGGCACACTGTAGGTAAACTGACGAAATAAATTTTTTACCGGTAAATTTATCGCAACATTAACAGCAAACATGGCAACCTCCTACAAACATACTTGTAGTTTATTATAGCATAAATCAGCGGTGCTGCCAAAAGGATATGCTTGATTTGTTTGTATTATGGCAACCAGAGCCACTCCTTTGGGAAACAAAATCCGCTGTAACTTTCATCGTACATTAAGATGAAAATTGCAGCGGATTTTTATAGATTATTGAATTTTCCCCAATTATATTGGCATCATTCACAATCTATTCTTTCTATTTTGAAGATGACCGGCCTTGTGCCATCGTTGCAACAAGCAATCATAACCTTATCATCTTTCGTCCAACCATGCATGATGCTTCCACCTTGCAGAGCCGTATAAATGTAACGGCTGATAGCATCCCACGCCTCAGAACAGAACGGAACCCCTTTTGTTCCGCAATGCATCGTTCCCGGTGACTGTAAACAGCCCTCATCCGGTTTGCCGGATTTCACAAGCGTTCCCGCACCCATGTGCCAGAAGTCGTCCCTCTCATCGTTGCGGTAAAACAGAAACTCATCACCCACATAGTAACAGGGGCATTTCCCACTGTCCGGAACAGCACAGTATTCCTGCTGTAATTCCGGGTATAATTTTTTGTCTAAAACCGTGACCTTTACTTTATACTGCATTCTCTTTTCCTCATTTCCAAAAAGTACTTATTTTAAATAGCAGGCGCTATCTTTTCGCTTTACCGCTTTCGGCTCATTGTCCGCAGCTTAACCTAAAGCAGGTATGCACATATTCAAAAACAACATCGAAACGAAAACCAGTGTGCCCACTTTCCGTTGCCCCACAGATAAATTAATCTGCTAGCAATGCAGATATTCCATGCCTATGCGGACTACCTTTATCCTCCTGTTCTTAATAACCTCGCATGGAAATGTTCATCATATCGTGGTATAATATCCTCAAACTTTCCCGAGCGCGAGGTGATTTCCATGTTGAAACCACGATATTATTTTGCAGATGACTTCCGCATCTTTTATGAATACTTTCTTTCCCAACCCCATACAGAGCGAACTTTTCATAAAGGTGATTACCTCTGGAATCCCGGACATCCGTATGATCGTGTCCAATACTATGTATCCGGTGCATCTGTTCATTTTTCTGAACACGAAAGCGGAAGGCGGAAAATCATCAGCTTTCATGGACCGGGGACGCTTTTTCCAGGATATCACACAAATGACTTTCGCATTGAGCAGTCTCTGACAACCGTTGCGCTCTCTGAAATTAAAGTACTGGAGTTTACTGTGCCGCAGTTCAAAGCGATGTTTGAAGAAAATACATCACTGGCTGAAAGTGTTGTCAACTGGTATTCTATGTATGTCAACCGCTTTCTCTTTGAAACTATCCACCAAGAGTTTAATTCCTCTCAGGTAAAGCTCTGCAATCTCCTGTATTTGCTGACCATGAATCAACCGTCCAATGCCAGACTGGTCATTGAGATGACGCAGGAAGATATTGCGGACATTCTTGGCATGAGCCGGGTTCAAATAACGCGGGAGTTAACCGACTTGAGAAACAGAGGAATTCTATCCACCACCCGCGGCAAATTGACCGTTACAGACCTTCCGACGCTGGCATCCCTGTGTACTGATGAAACCATGTAGTCATTCGAGGTTACGTGTTTATTATACTCAACAGAATCTGTTCCGTCTGCTTCTGGTGAAGCACATAAAAAAAGACTCTGAACGTAATGCTCAAAATCTGCCTTTTATTTAGTTAACAAACACCAAAGCCATCTTGAAAACGTCACTCAATTTCATTTGTACTCACTCCTTATTCTTGTTATAATATTTTTTTGGATGGGCGGATATCCTGCCGCCATCAGCCGATGCCGTTATTTCAGCATTTCAAGTATGAACTTTGCGACGGTTGCAATACTTGCTGCGATAACAGCTATTTTATCAGGCACATTTTACACCGCATTCCCCTTTGATATCTTATGCAATTTTTTAAGGCATTTTTAAAATTTAACCGTTAAGCAGATTATTCTGCCTAATGGTTTTATTTTTTGCATTTATTTTGCTTGCTTAACGCAAGATTTAATACAGCACTTTATCGCACTCTTCTCTCCTGCCGTGCGGTGCTTCTTAGCCTCGTTGTTGAGAGTGTTGATTTCGCCCTTGATAGCAGCGATGAGGTCAGCACCGTTCTCAACTTTTTCCAGTGCTTCGTAAACCTGTTTCATTTCCATTTCTGATACCTCCATATCATGGGCCTCCGCCCTATATTGCGCCCTCTCCCGGGCAATAAAAAAGCACGCTGTTACACGTGCTTGATTAATAAAAATAATATTTTTCTTTAACGTATCTGATAGCATCAGCGTAATTCAGTTCCTGAACCTCGCTCAACCGTTCAGTCTGATCGCTGACAATTTGCAGAACAAGTTTTGCTTGTTCATGGCTGCAGTAGCTTTCTTGTAGTATTCGCATTACTTCAATTGGTTTTGACATCTTTCAATTTGTCAATTCTTTTTAATTTTTCTTTCTCAAGTGCTTCCTTTTGTGCTGCTTTTAATCTTGCATATGCATCTTTCTCTATACGTTCCCATTCCTCTTCTGTAATAATGTGATTTACAACTTCCATAAGACCATCACCCCCTCAGTAAATTCTTTTTAAAGTAATTTTGTATAAGTTCGTAGTCCAAATTATTCTTACGACAATGTTTCCACACATTGATTTGTATTTTGCTTGCACCAATTTTATCATAATTAACAGTTTCTTACAACGTCTCAATACGTCCAGAATTTGTTATGAGAGAAATACTTTTTATGCTTAAACTAATCCTACAATGGCAGTTGCAAACAATATTACGATACATATATGTACCTTCTAAAAACTCTAATTTCAGAGCATTTAAAACTTCTTCGCGCCCAAAATAAACTTCTGACTTGAAATCATATCTTAGCGCACACGAACTGCTAAGATTATCTGCCAAAAATTTTAAACGCAATTCATCAGACCATACAGTAAAGACATTTCCCAGATAATGACCTAATCTTACATCTCCCACCCATTCAAGTATTTTATTTACCTCTGCATAGTACTCGGCTCAATTAAAAACAAATATCTGATTAAACTCTATAGGTTTAGAATCGTGGATAAAATCATGCCAAATAATAAAATTATCGGTTTCATCAATATAAACCTCGGTATCTCCACATCCAACACAGCCACAACCACATACAAATATGTTTACCGGTTCATCTTTCAAAAAACAATTCCTCATAAGGCTTGTATATATTTCTGATGGCCACAATGGTAATCCACACGGAATCTTTTCACATAAATTATCACCATCAATATAGATTTCAACTACATCCGGAGGCTCCTTATCACACCCAAAAGTTTCTGTTGACAGCTTAAAACTAATTTTATTACCTTCAAAAAACATCACCTCGTACCACTCGGTATGCTTTTTAGTTTTTGACTATTAAAGCTAATCAACCTTGCTGATAAACTCTGTTAATAATTTGATAAATGTATATTCCTTCTTTTGTTAATATCTGATATGTTTTTTCGCCAATCTGTATTTCTATACCATTGGCGCGCGGAATTACAGACGTAATACAATTAATTGGTTTATCAAAAGAAGCTTTGCTACACGCAAGTACTACTCTTTTATTAGTTACAGAAAGAACTGCTGAAGTTATATTAGCCACGTCTTGACGTATAGGTGTCAAAGTTCTTTCCCCCGCACGAACACTTAACCCTTTCATAACCCTTACAGAAGCACCTGTATGTGCGCCTTGATAATTGACAATCACATTTTTTGTTACTAAATAATCAACAGGTGCAGAATAATGACAAATTTCATCATTTCTTAGCATTAATGTCGGTGCTGCCACCACAGGTAATGGTTGATTTTCTCCTAACTTCTTAGCAAACAACATACTAATATATCTAGAAGAAGCAGAATCTGAGTTCTTATTTTTCAAAAATGCCAAAATAATCCCCGCAATTATAGGCGAAAAGAAAAGCGCGATAAAAAACCAAAGAAATCCATTTCTCCCTCTATCATTAGCCCATAATCCAATGCCAATATCTGCTACTAATAATAACCCGCCAACTGCATCACTCATATATTTACGCCTCCATAATTTTAATGTTCCATTTAAATTATAACTCCAAATTCAAAATATGTATACTAACATCCTTATATTTATAATATCCTTTTCACTGTAAACACTATACAGACGACTTCACATTCTTTCCTTTGAGTTATAGCACTATGTAATATATCTCACAAGATTGTGAACATACTCGTCAGCTCGTATCTTCCGATCCGTATAGAAGTCAGAATTGAAAGCTTAGTACCAATATCAATACCCTAACCCGTGTTCTGCAGAAAAGACTCGTGATGCAAATTCCATATGTACAGCATTAAATAGTATATACAAGTAAAAATATACTAAAGAACTAATCATATTGCACAGAGGCGGTCATAAAATAGTATGGTAGCCTCATCTTATATAAAGTAACCACAATATGCGCTGTAGACCAATTACCCATAACATCGAAATTTTCATAAAAAAACATAAAAGTGATTCCCATAGACTGCCTTAAATCGGTAATCTGCCGGAATCCCTTTTTCATTTTATTATGTTTGACGAGTCCATTACCCAGCCTTTAATAGTGTAGTCCTGGCAATCTTGTTTACCCCATTTACGGAACTGTACCGCACGCTCTTAATTAACTTTAAAGCCTACTGCAATAATAATCTCCAAGGAATAGTGATTTGTGCTATAGCTTTTTCCATCAGCAGCAGTTATTCGATATTTTCGAATAACTGAACCCTCCTGTAATTCACTATCATCGAATATCTTTTTAATATAATACTTTATGGTGTTTACACATACATCATACAAAGTTGCCCTCATTTTCTGTGTCAGCCATATATTTTCATCTTCGTAGCGCATCTTAATGCTGTCCTATTGGCCACTCACAGAGGCAAACATAGGTCAGTTATTCCGCTGCGCTGGAATAGATGGTTATTTCGGCTTTGTTTTTTACCAATATCCCCACCACTTTCTCTCAAATCAAATTTATCAGCACGGTTTAAGAGCATCACAGTTTCAGTGGTTCGCCGTCCCCAATCATGCTTCGCTCACGCTCGCATTCTTGGACGGCTATCACATGGCGCGCACCAGCTGCTCACCGCGTCGCTCAGCTCCTTGTGAGCAGGGTAACACACTCGACATGAAACGATACGATAGGCTGAATTTCTTGGCTGTTTTGCCGTTTATGGGAACAATTCCATAGCCTTTTTCGTGTTAGAGCCGTTTGTGGAAATATATCTACGTGCTTTAAATTGACTGAACCGTGTCAAAATGAATTACAAACTCATTAGCATTGGTTCTAATTATTTCATTACCGCATCATCTGAAATATGTGAAAGAAAATACTTATCGGCATCTTCACTACATCTTCCTTGCGTCATAAGAATGTGTGGTGTGACAGGCATTAAACCCTCTTTCAATCCGTCAACCCTAATATGGGGAACAAATTTCATCACAAATAACAGAATATGCTCCCCAAGATAGGATTCGTATTTGATTTAAATTGTTTTCCAACAGCGTTCTTTCATGAAACTGGCGATAACAGAAATATCTTCACCCTCATAATATTTTACAAGCAACTGCTTGAACTGTGGCACTTCCTTTTCGGGAATTACCAGAAAACCGCCACCGTGTGCAATCAGATAATGATTTGCGAAAATTACAGATGCTCGTTTATTACCATCCAGGAATATTTGTGTTTTCATACAATATAAACACAGTTTGATAGCAACATCGATAGCCTCATCATTTTCTTCGGCAATCTCGCGGATCCGGTCTTTTACTTCCAACTCATTAGGCAACGGCGGAACATAAGATGAACCACCAATCGTGACTGGCACGCCACGAATACGGCCACCCTCGGCAAAGAAACCTTCATTAACAAGCCTTGCAATGTGACTTAGCATATAGTAGTCGGAAAGACTGGCAACCACATCACGGTCGAGGATAAACTCCCATGCGTGTTTTAAGTTCAAAATCTTTTGAACATCAGTAGCTGTCATACCAGATACTTTTCCATTTTCTATGATTTCTTCTGTCTGTGGGAATGATGTAGCAACACCCTCCAAAACAGCCTGATCATAGATATTCATTTTCATATTTGCTCGTGCAAATGCAATATTGTTTATCACATCAGCAGAAAGTTCATCTTCCGAATATCCGGCGGCAGCAAGCTGCTTTTCTATACCACGAAGTTCTTTTCTGATTTCTCTGGCTTCTCTCGCGTTACGAAGAAGCAGATTATATAATTCTTCTGTATATGTGCCTACATAAGTCGATGTCTGTTTACCTGCCACACGCTTTCTGACATATAGATATTTTCCATCTCCACGCTCTTTGATTTCAGGTGTCCCATCATAAGGCATCAGATTCAATCTTACATGAAGGTCTGCTCGACTTCTTAGTAATTCCTGTATATCTTGATATTGAACTGCCATAGCATTTCCTCCTTTGGGGAACAAATCGTATAATTATTATAGCATAATGCTCCCCAATACTCAATATGAATTAGGGAACATTTTCTTACCAAATCGCATTGAAATGTTCCCCCATTTAATATGCACAGGAATTTGTACCATCTGCACAGCACCCCAATGGTCATAGGCAATTTCACGGATGTTATATTTCTCACCTAGGGACTCAATGAATTTCTCAATGTATCCGTAATGGACTACATTGCCCTCGGTAGTCATAAGCAAGTCCTGACATTCCCAAATACCATACGGTACATGGTCACGGCGCACACGTAGGTCGATGTTGTCTTCCGGAATCCAGCATTTCAAAAAGCCTTCTATCAAGCGGTTTTAAGCATATTCTGTTGTCTGTGCGGTATCGTTCAATCACACAACGCTTTCATCTGTTTATTGAAGTAATTAGATGGTATAATGTTCATAGTGCAAGCCATTCTTTCCGGTTTTGGGTTCTGCAAATTCATTATATCAATTAAGAGAGGCTTGTGCTATTTTTATTTTCTCAGTTTAATCCCAGTTGTGAGCTGCATGTCTGTGATCTGCTGTGTGGGAAGTTTGAGTAAAGATATTATAAAATAGAAGACTGCATATCTATGTTTGCTAGAAAATTCTTTTTGATTGGAGGACATTGCCATGGCATATGGAAAAAGTATCAATCTCTTTCTCATTGACAGAGATGCAAACGGACGTATAAAGTGTACTCTTGCCAACTGGACAGGTGTCGCTTATAAAATTCCCAGAACAGAGTTAGACCTTTGTAAGGAACGGAAAGACCTTAAACAAAGTGGTGTATATTGCCTCTTTGGCAAAACTGAAGATACTGATGACGATGTTGTTTATATCGGACAAGCTGGGGCAAGAAAAAACGGCGAGGGTATTTTGAACCGATTGCAGGAACACAAGCGTAATCCAGGAAAAGATTACTGGACAGAAGCAATCGTTTTTACAACATCTAACAACTCCTTTGGCCCTACGGAAATCAGTTATCTTGAAAATCGCTTCTGTGGGTTAGCTAAGCAAGTTAAGCGCTATGTTGTTAAAAATGAAAATGATCCAACGCCCGGTAATATTACGGAAGAAAAAGAAAGCGAGCTTGAAGAGTTTATTGATAACGCAAAGATTATCATGGGCACTCTCGGTCATAAGGTATTCATCCCCATTATAACACCTTCCGCTGCTTCTGTTTCTGCCACTCCTGCAATTGCGATTCCAGACGCAGCAGATGAGATTCTGTATTTTAATCACTCCGGAGTAAAAGCCACAGGAAAAAGAACCACAGAGGGTTTTGTCGTGCTTAAAGGCAGTCAGATTACTTCAAAACTTACAAAAAGCTGTCCTGAGCCTACATTGCGCAATCGCAAGAAATACGCAAACAAAATTGATGAAAACTTCTGCTTAATGGAAGATATCCTTTTTTCCAGTCCTTCTTCAGCCGCATCCTTCATAGGCGGCGCCAGTCTCAGCGGAAACGCTACATGGTGCAATGCAGAAGGCACAACACTCAAAAATTTAGAACAGAACTAAAGCCTGCTCCAGTCAAGAAAATACTTCTTGACTGGTTTTTTTATCTCTCCTATCCACTCAACCCTCGCCATTTTCATTTTGTCAACTCAACCTCTGATTTCTGCGCTTGTTATGTTCCTACAAAGGAAAAATCGGGCATCCGTACAACTCGCATGAAGTTATCGAATACCCGAAAATGCTTTATTTTAAGTCTTTTTTATATTTACTTCTGTACCTTAGTCATCAATACTACTGTTTCAACATGACTCGTCATCGGGAACATATCCACCGGCTGTGCCACAATCGCCTTATACCCGTGCTGTTCCATAAACGCCAGATCACGCGCCAAGGACGCAGGGTTGCAGGATACATAGACAACGCGCTCAGGCTGCACCTCGGCAATCGCTGCCAGCACCTTCTGCTCACAGCCCGCACGCGGAGGATCCACTACCACAACGTCCGGACGCACGCCGCCTGCAAGCAGCTTCGGCAGCTCCACAGCAGCATCACCGCAGATAAATTCCGCATTAGCGCACTTATTCTCTTCGGCATTTTTCTTCGCGTTTTCAATCGCAGGCGCCACAATCTCAATACCATAAACCTGTTTGGCGTGACGCGCAAGATACAACGAAATCGTGCCCGTACCGCAGTAAACATCCACTACGGTTTCCTTACCGCTCAGCGCCGCAAACTCCAACGCCTTGTTATACAGCTTTTCTGCCTGCTCGCTGTTCACCTGGAAGAAGGCCTGCGCGGAAATCTGGAAGCTCAGGCTGCCCAGACTGTCCTTAATCGATTCCGGTCCGTACAGCACGCGTGTTTTACTGCCCATGACCACGTTCGTCTGCTTTTTGTTGATATTCTGCACCACGCTCACAAGTCCCTGAACATGACGCTTCAGCCATTCGATGAGCACGCCGCGATGCGGAATGTCATAGCCGGAGGTAATGATAACCGCCATCACCTCGCCGCTGTGCACGCCCACGCGTCCCATAATATGGCGCACGAGTCCCTTGCCTGTCTTTTCGTCATAGGCGCTGATGTTATAATGCTGCATCCAGGTACGCACAGTTTTCATAATCGCATTGTTCGCCTCTTTGGAAATCATGCAGGCATCCGTATCTACAACGCTGTGCGTTGCCGTCGCATAACAGCCTATATGCAGCACTCCTTCAGCGTCCGCTGCCGCCGGGAACTGCATCTTATTGCGGTAGCTCCACGGCTCCGCCGCCCCCAACACCGGCAATGCCTCTAAGTCCAGATGTCCGATTCTGGTGAGCGCATCCTGCACCTGCTGACGCTTGCAATCCAGCTGTCCCTTATAGCTCAAATGCTGCAGCTGGCAGCCGCCGCATTCCTTGTACACCGGGCACGCAGGCTCCACACGCTCGGCAGATGCTTTGACAATCTCCTCCAGCGCACCAACTGCATAGCTTTTCTTCACCAGCGTAATTGTTACGCGCACCTCTTCCTCAGGCAGCGCACCTTTGACAAAGACTGTAAAGCCCTCGTACTTGCCAACGCCTTCACCGCTGCTACCGAGCCCGTTGACAGTTAACGTAATATTATCCCCCTGTTTTACGGGAATTATCTGCTTCATATATTTCCACCTGACCTTTTCGATTTTATTGTATATATATATCTAATTATATCACAAAAACAGCCTGCAAAGAAACAGCAGCACGCTAAGATAATGCTTTACATCAATTCCGCAGCCTACATAACGCCAAAATATCACTTTGCATCTTTCCTGTAATTGTGAGAAGTGTGCAACATTTTCTGTAAAGCTATATACTTTGCATATAACATAAGCTATAATTAAGTTAGGGACATTGAGTTTCCGGGTCTATAAAGGTTTTATTTTGCGAAAGGAGCGATGCACAATGACAGTAAAATTTTTGAAATGCAGTATTTGCGGTAATATCGTCGGCCTGATTCAGGACGGCGGCGGCGAGCTTGTCTGCTGCGGCAAGCCCATGCAGGAGCTTGTTGCCAACACCGAAGACGCAGCGCAGGAAAAGCATGTGCCGGTTATTACTGTTGATGGCAGCACGGTTCGTGTAGCTGTAGGCAGCGTGGAGCATCCCATGATTGAAAAGCACTACATCCAATGGATTTATCTGCAGACAACTCATGGCGGTCAGCGCTATATCTTAAAGCCTGGTGACAAGCCGGAGGCTGTTTTCGCTCTTGCCGAGGGTGCAGCTCCGCTCGCCGCTTATGCTTATTGCAATCTGCACGGATTGTGGACGGCAAAGCTGTAACATCTGTCGCCTTACATTCATAAAACACTTCTTTTCTCAGTGTCGGAGTCCCGACCGATAACGGTCAGGGGCTCCGATACTTTTTTATTACTCAAAAAGCTAAAAAATAAAACCGGCCTCCGACAGCTATATGTAATAGCATATCCGAGACCGGTTAAATTACAAAAACAATCACGCGAGGCTTATGGTCTTAAGCCCCAAAGGCTGTTAAAAAGCACAGCGAGAGAATTATTTTTCTACCCACAGGCCTTTTTCGTCTTTTTTGTAGCCGGCAAATTCGATTGCCAACGCAGCCATAACCTTGGTTGCGTCTTTGATCTGTACGTTCAGCTCTTCTGCGCGGATGAAATCATCGTGGCACATTTCGCTGGGGTTTTTGCTGGTGAGCAAAACGTATTCGTTCTGCATTTCTACAAGTGCTTTTGCTTCTGCATTAAATTGTTCCATTAGACTAATCTCCTTAGTTTTTATTATTGTACGATAACGCTCAGGTCACCTACAGCATGGGTAATATCCTTAACTGCTGCCAAGAGTGCCAGACGGTTGTTCTTCACGCGAACGTCCTCGTCCATAACCATAACGTCTTCGAAGAATTTGTTAATCGGGTCAACCAGCTTAACTGCTTCAGCCATAACTGCAGCATAGTCATACTTGGTTGCTGCAACCAGTACTTCCTTGCTGGCTGCCATAGCAGCATTGTGCAGAGCGCCTTCAGCTTCAACTGCAAAGAGCTGCGGATTGATAGCGGATTCTTCTTCAATCTTCTTGCACAGGTTAGCAACACGGGTTGCAGCCTGAATCAGTGCCGGAGCCTCTGCGGAAGCAACAAAGCTGTTCAGAGCCTTAGCACGGGCAACAAGATCGGTGAAATCGTCGTTCATCTGGTCAGCCAGAACTGCGTCAACTACGTCATAACGGATGCCCTGATCCATCAGCATATTGCGCAGACGCTGTTTCATAAACTCAGCAATTTGCGGTACGAGCTTCTTGGTATCCTCTGCCGGGATGTTCAGCAGGTACAGTGCACCGGCGATAACCTTGTACAGAGATACATGGTAGTTGCCATCCAGAAGAATGTTGATGATGCCCAGAGCCTGACGGCGCAGTGCGTACGGATCCTGAGAGCCGGTCGGAGCCAGACCGCGGCTGAAGGTAGCGCAGATGTTGTCCAGCTTGTCGGCAATACCGGTCAGACGGCCGATATCGGTTTTCGGCAGCTCGTCACCGGCAAAGCGCGGCAGATAATGCTCGTAAATACCCAGTGCAACCTCAGGAGCTTCACCGTCGAGCTTAGCATATTCGCGGCCCATAACACCCTGCAGCTCAGTGAATTCGATAACCATGCCGGTTACCAGGTCGCATTTGCACAGCAGAGCGGTGCGCTCCAGCTTTTCTTTATCAACCTTGGCATTGATAGCCATAGCCAGCATATCAACAGCCTGTACCAGACGTTTGCTCTTATCGTTCATATTGCCAAGGCCTTCCTGGAAGGAGACGGTTTTGAGTTTTTCCAGACGGTCAGCCAGAGTTTGTTTTCTGTCTTCGTTGAAGAAGAATTCAGCGTCGCTCAGACGTGCACGCAGTACACGCTCGTTACCGTGAGCAACAATTTCCAGATGCTCCTTGCCGCCGTTGCGGACGGTGATGAACTTGTTCAGCAGGGAGCCGTCCTCTGCCAGTACCGGGAAGTAACGCTGATGCTCACGCATCGGGGTGATGATGCATTCCTTCGGCAGAGCAAGGAATTTCTCTTCGAATTTGCCGCACAGAGCAGTCGGCCATTCTACCAGATAGTTTACCTCCTCCAGCAGGTCCTCGTTGATTTCGGCATGACCGCCTTCGGCAATTGCCAGGTCAGTAACCTGTTGACGAATCAGCTCACGGCGAGCGTCCTGGTCAACCATTACATAGTTGTCATACATAACCTTTTCATAGGAATCTGCATCGGGGATTTCTACAGCGCCGATGGTGCCGATAGCAGCGGAAGCTACTGCGTTCTTAGCCTTGCTCTTTACGGTGTCGAACAGAGCCTTGGCAGCATCGCCGATGGACTCATGAGCTTTAGCGTTATCCAGAGCGGAAGGACGCAGGAAGCGGTGACCGCGGCTGAATTTGCCGGATTTTACACCGGTAATTTCAACAGGGATAACTTCATCGCCGAACAGTGCAACCAGCCAACGAATCGGACGGACGAATTTGAATTCATGATCTGCCCAACGCATGTTTTTCGGGAAGTTCAGGCTGGTGAGGATATCACTCAGCAGGCCCGGCAGCAAATCCTTAACCGGTTGGCCTGCCAGATGCTTAACAGCATATACATAATCATCGCGAACAACGAGCTCTTTTACGTCAATGCCTTGGCCGCGAGCAAAGCCGATAGCTGCTTTGGAGGGAGCGCCGCTTACGAAAGCGATTTTTGCGGAAGGACCTTTAGCCTCAACAGTGCTATCCTCCTGAGCCTCGGCAACGCCGCTGGCAATGAAGGTCATGCGACGGGGAGTGCCATAGGTTTTAACTGCTTCGAAGGAAATACGCAGCTCAGTCATTTTCTTTTCTGCCAAATCCTTTAATTGCGCCAGAATGGCAGGCATAAATTTCGCAGGAATCTCTTCTGTACCGATTTCAAAAAGTAATTTTTCCATTATTTATTCTCCCCTTTCTTGAGCAGCGGGAAGCCCATTTCTTCACGTTGTGCTACATAAGCCTTTGCACACAGGCGGGCCATCGCACGTACACGGCCGATGTAGGCAGTACGTTCACTTACGCTGATTGCTCCGCGGGAATCCAGCAGGTTAAATGCATGGGAGCATTTCAGAACGTAGTCATAAGCAGGACGGATATAACCAAGCTCAATAACGCGCTTAGCTTCTGCTTCATATTTGTCGAACAGGTCAAACAGCAGCGCGGTGTCTGCTACCTGGAAGTTGTAGAAGGATTGCTCTACCTCGTTGGTGTGGAAAACGTCACCGTAGGTGATGTCGCCAACCCATTGGATATCGAATACGTTTTCTACACCCTGGATGTACATAGCCAGACGCTCCAGACCGTACGTGATTTCAACGGTTACAGGCTTAACGTCAATGCTGCCTACCTGTTGGAAGTAGGTGAACTGGGTGATTTCCATACCATCCAGCCAAACCTCCCAGCCAAGGCCCCAAGCGCCCAGAGTCGGAGATTCCCAGTTATCCTCTACAAAGCGGATATCATGCTCCTCCTGATGAATGCCGAGCTCAGCCAGGCTCTGCAGGTACAGCTCCTGAATGTTTTCCGGAGAGGGCTTTACGATAACCTGGAACTGATGATGCTGGAACAGACGGTTCGGGTTATCACCGTAACGGCCGTCTGCCGGACGACGGGAAGGCTCTACATAAGCCACACGCCAGGGCTCAGGTCCGAGTACGCGTAAAAAGGTAGACGGGTTCATTGTGCCTGCGCCTTTTTCGATGTCATAGGGCTGTGCCATAATGCAGTTTTGGCCTGCCCAGAATTTTTGCAGCTTCAAAATAATTGTCTGAAAATCCATGTTTTACCTCCTATATTTGTTACAAAGACGGCAATGGCAGCAGCTTTGTCGGAAAAACAAAAAAGCACCCGCGTCCCCGTAACTTAAATGTTACAGGGACGGAGTGCATACAGCTCAAACTCCGCGGTTCCACCCTGCTTGACTGCAATAACTGCAGCCCGCCTCAATCAATATACTATTACAGCTCCAAAGCGCCTTCATCCGCCTTTGCCGCCTTGCACTGTCACGGCTCGCTGAGTTTGCAGACTACTACTCTTCTTCTTAGCTTAACTGTTAGTATATAAAATGCAGCGCTGTTTGTCAAGTGCGGCAAATAATTTTGTAAATACCACTCACAAAAATGTATCGTTACTATTAGCTTTCACCATAACAAAATGCCCCCACGCGAACGCGCAGAGGCATTATTGCTTCAAGTTGTCAGGTTAATATAAATTAAGCGGCTATTATTTCTTTTCGATGAGCTTCAGCGGAGCAGAAATCTTAGCTTCTACTTTTTCGCCTTTAGCAGCCTTAACAGCTACTTCCAGACCTTGCTGGCCCATGACTTCCGGCTGTTGAGCGATAGTAGCGCTCATAGCGCCGCTTTCTACAGCCTTTACGCCGTCAGCGGTACCGTCAAAGCCAACGATGAAGATTTGCTTGCCGGCACTCTTGGCAGCTTCGATTGCACCCAAAGCCATTTCGTCATTCTGAGCGAAAATAGCTTTGATGTCCGGGTTAGCCTGCAGCATGTTTTCTGCTACAGTCAGGCCCTTGCTGCGGTCAAATTCAGCAGTCTGTTTAGCAACAACGGTCAGCTTGCTGTCAGCCAGCTTGTGGAAGCCTTCGCCGCGTTCACGGGAAGCGCTGGCACCGGGGATACCCTCCAGCTCAGCAACCTTAACCTTTTCGCCCAGCTTTTTGATAATGTAATCAGCAGCCATTTCGCCGCCCTTTACGTTATCGGAAGCAACCAGGCATGCTACGTCGCCTTGGTTAGCGCTGCGGTCGAGGCAGATAACAGGGATGTTAGCCTTGTTGGCAGCCTTTACGGATGTAGAAATTGCATCAGAGTCAACAGGGTTAACCAGCAGAACGCTGATGTTTTGCTGCAGCAGGTCAGCAATATCATTAGCCTGCTTTGCAGGATCGTTCTGAGCGTCAACAACCTTTACAGTTACGCCCAGCTCCTTAGCCTTAGCTTCTACGCCTTTAGCCAGGGAAACGAAGAACGGATTGTTTTGAGTGGATACGGAGAAGCCAACGGTGATTTTCTTGTCGTTGCCTTTTGCTGCATCCTTCTTGTCGCTGCCGCCGCAGCCGACAATCATCATAGCCATTGCTACAATGCAGGTTAATACCAATAAAATTTTTTTCATGTGAGAAAATACCTCCCGGAATTAGAAATTACTATGCGGACAAAAACTTGAATTAAGCAGGCTGCGGCTGAAAAGCACTGGATGGTGCTTTACGTCCGCATCACGCTTAGTTTTTCTTTCTGTCCATCAGCACAGCCAGCAAAATTACAATACCTTTGACAACTTGTTGGTAAAAGCTGGATACGTTTAAGATATTCAGACCATTGTTCAGAGTGCCGATAATCAGCGCACCGATAATGGTACCGAAGATGCGGCCCTTACCGCCGGAAAGACTGGTGCCGCCCAATACTACAGCTGCGATAGCATCCAGCTCATAGCCGGTACCGGCAGTAGGCTGAGCACTGTTCAGACGGCTGGTAAGAATAGCGCCTGCCATACCGCAAAGGAAACCTGTTACGGTATAAGCAAATATTTTAATGCGGTTGATTTTGATACCTGCAATGAAGGAAACCTTCTCATTACCGCCGACAGCATAGGTTTTGCGTCCCAGCGGAGTTTTGTGCAGGATGAACCACAAAATGAAAAACATAATCAGCATCATAATGGCAGGAACCGGCAGACCAGCAACATAACCCTGTCCAAATTCCAGGAAGCGGTCATCCTCAGACAGGCTGCTGATAGGGTTGCCATTGGTATATACCAAAGTCAGGCCACGGAAAATGGTCATGGTCGCCAGGGTTGCGATAAAGGGCGCCACCTTGCCATAGGTAATTACCAGGCCGTTGACACTGCCCAGTGCAGCACCGATGAGGCAGGCCAGCACGATACCGAATACAGGATCCATACCGCCCTTGATAAAACTGCCCATCAGCGCACTGGAAAGCGCCAGAATACTGCCGACGGACAAATCAATACCGCCGGTTAAGATAACAAAGGTCATGCCAAAGGAAATTAAGGCATTGATAGAAACCTGGCGCAGCAGGTTTTTCAGGTTGCTGGGGTCGATAAAGCTGCTGTTAAGGCAGGAAATGACCACAAACAACACAATAAGTCCGATTATGGAACCGGATTTTTTTAAGATTGCTTTTACATCCATTATTTTTATTGCCCTCCCGTTGCAAGTGTCATGATTTTTTCCTGGTCTGCTTCATCGTGCAGCAGCTCGCCGGCAATGCGGCCTTCGTGAACGACGACGATGCGGTCGCTCATGCCCAATACCTCCGGCAGCTCCGAAGAAACCATAATAATCGAAACGCCACTTGCAGTAAGCTCGTTCATCAGCTCATATATATCGCGTTTTGCACCTACGTCGATACCACGGGTAGGCTCATCCATAATAATGACCTCCGGGTGCCTGCCAACCCATTTGGCAATAACCACCTTCTGCTGGTTACCGCCGGACAACGCACCGGCCTCAAGGTCCAGGCTGCTGGTCTTTACGCCCAGCTTTTTTGCCATTTTATCGGCAAAATCATTAAGAATATTAAAATTGATGACACCGCTTTTGGCAAAGCTGTCAACACTCGGCAGAGCAATGTTACGCAAAATGGAGAAGTCCAGAATCAGGCCCTCGGTTTTGCGGTTTTCGGTTACGAAGCCCAATCCTGCCTTAATAGCATCCTCAGGCTTGGTAATCTTCAAAGGCTCGCCCTTGAAAACCAGCTCGCCGCCTGCATGAGGATCAACGCCGAAAACGGCGCGCATGATTTCGGTACGGCCGCTGCCCATGAGGCCGGCAAAGCCCAAAATCTCGCCATTGCGCAGGTTAAAGTTAATATCATGGAAAACTCCCGGCTGCTCAAAGTGCTTAACCTCCAGCAGCACCTCGCCCGGCTTATTGCGGCGGTCGGGATAAAATTCCGTAATGGAGCGTCCTACCATATCGCGGACAATCTGCTCCATACTGTATTCCTTAACAGGCTTGGTTGCAACGGATACGCCGTCACGCATAACGGTAATCGTGTCGCAGTTCTGTGTAACCTCTTCCATACGGTGCGAAATATACACCATTGCTACACCGCGTTTTTTCAGAGAGCGCATAACCTCAAAGAGCTTTTCTGTTTCTCTTTCGGTCAGCGCCGCCGTAGGCTCGTCCATAATAACAACCTTGGCATCCAGCAGAAGGTTACGGACGATTTCCGTCATCTGCTGCTGTCCTACCGAGCATTCGCCGGCTTCCATATCCAGCGGCAGCTCAATTTCAATTTCACGGCATTTCTGCTCTGCCATAGCACGCATAGCCTTAAAATCCAGGATACCCATGCCGTTGGTTACGCTGTGCATCAAAAACAGGTTTTCCAGAATGCTCAGGTTCGGCCAGATATTAAGCTCCTGATGGATGAAGGCGATGCCGTAAGCTTCTGCCTCCAGAGGATTTTTGAAGCTGATTTCCTTGCCGTCGACAAAAATCTGCCCCTTATCCTGCTTGTGAATACCAGTCAGGATATTCATCAGTGTTGATTTGCCGGCACCGTTTTCACCCATCAGAGCGTGTACCTCACCGCTTTTAAGCTTCAGGTCAACACCCTTGAGCACCTCATTAGAACCAAAGGCCTTATGGATATTTCTTAATTCAATCTCCATACTTTTCCTTATTCCTACCTTACGCTAATTTTTAAAAGAAAACATTGCTGTGCAGAATCACATTGGCAAAAGGAGTAATTTCGCCGGTGCGGATAATGCATTTTGCATGCTTGGTTGCCTCCTTGAAGGCTTCGTGATCTGCATCTATAATCCACTGCTCTTCAGTGAAAAGCTGCTTCATAGCGCCGTAGACAGCAGGATTTCTGCCTTCCATTTCCGCTGCAATTTCTACCTTTTCGATAACCATATTCTTGGCTACTTCCTCAACAACCTCCAGGAAGGAGGGAGTTCCCGGCTTCAGAGCCAGGTCGATTTTCTGCACGCCTGCAGGCACAGGCAGACCGCAGTCACCGATAACGATAGTGTCAGTGTGGCCCAAATCAGCCAGCACCTTCGCAATAGAGCTGTTTAACATTCCACCCTTTTGCATTACTTAAGCATCTCCTCTACTTCATGTAAATAAGGCATACCGCCCTGCGCTCCCAGCTTTTGCACTGAAAGAGCTGCGGCAGCATTGGCAAAGCTGATGCTTTCCTGCATGGATTTGCCATTTGCACGGGCAACAGCAAAGGCACCGTTAAAGGTGTCGCCTGCACCCGTAGTGTCAACCGGCTTTACCTTAAAGCCGGGAACAGTAATAACCTGTCCCTTTTCTGCATAGGCAACACCCTTGCTGCCCAGCGTCATAATCACCTTGCCCTGGTTCTGGTCAAGGATATCCGCCTTGCCCTTACCGGCAAACAATGTTGCTGCCTCGTGCTCGTTGGGAGTCAGATAAGTAATCTTATCCAGCAGAGCCTGCGGCACCGGAGCAACAGGTGCGGGGTTCAGCAGCACAGGTACACCGTGCGCTGCGCATTTTTCGATAACATAAGCGTTAGTAGCAGCAGGAATTTCGTGCTGCAAAAGCACCATATCTGCCTTGCTGATGTCCTCCCACGCTTCATCAATCAACGCCGGGGATACCAGGTCATTGGCGGCCTTGATAACTATAATCGTGTTATCGTCCTCCGCTACGGTAATGTGTGCGGTACCGCTGTTTTCACCCGGCAGCACCTTCACATATGTGGAATCAACGTTGTTTTCCTTTAAAGCCTTCAATACAAGCTGGCCATATACGTCATCACCGATGCAGCCGACCATCATAACATCTGCTCCCAGGCGGGCTGCAGCAACAGCCTGATTGGCACCCTTGCCGCCGGGAGAAACGGTCAGACGGTTGCCAAAAATAGTTTCTCCGTGATGCACCCAGCGGTCACATTCAACAGTAATATCAATATTACAGCTACCTACTACGACAATCTTTGACATATTTTCTACCTCCTGTCTTCAGGATTTATATAATTTTTTGTAATAACAATGCGTATTGCCCGTCAATCAGATTCGGCTGCAGCAAATCCTTAAGGAGTACTGCCTGCTTGCGGCTGGTTTTGGGCATGGTCTGCTGCCAATAGGTGATAGCAAGCTGCAGCAGCCGCAGCAGCTCCTCTCTGGCGCTCTTGTCATCGGCAGTCAGCTGCCAGAAAAAGCTGTACCATTGGCGGAAGATATCAGCATCATCCAGCATCGCCGAACGCGATACGTTAGCGGTTACATCACGCAGGTGACGCACAAGCAGCTGCAGAAGCGCTGTCTGCCGCTCAGGCGGTGCTTTCGGCACACGCCGCAGCAGCAGGCGATACAAAAGCGTCAGCTCTCTGTAAATTCTGCAGGCCTTGTCAAAGCCATCCCAGCGTGCGTACACGACGAAATGCAGCTGCAGCTGCTGCAGGCTCCACGCCAACCGTTGCAGATCCTGCTGCATTAAAAGCCAACGCCCGGCCTCACGCAGCAGAAACGCGGTCTCCTCGCGCCACCGCCTGCGTGCCATACGCGCCGCTAAACTGAGCCATTCGCCCATAAATTCCTGCAGCATTGCAGTATTGTCGGCTTGCGTCCGCAGCCAGCGCCGCACCAGCAGTGCGAGCATAGGACGCACCTCAGCCAAACGCCTGTCGCACACGGCAAACGTCAGCCTCAGCAGAATGCTGCCGCCCTGATGCGCCAGCTGCAGATTGACCAGCAGCTGCTCCAGACGCAGCCTGCTTTCCTGCATCCAAGCCGCAAAAAGCTGCCGTTGCCGGTGGCGTAAGGCCACCAGCAGACAGCAGCTGATTGCTTGTAATGCTTCATTATCTGCTGCTTCAGCAATAATACCCGAAAAAGCTGTGCAGGCGTTTTGTTCTCTGCCGTCACGCAGAGCAATACATGTTTCTAAAATAAGTTCTGTTACCATATTTCTACAGGTTAATATCGCCTTCGTAGACGTCACCGGAAACAGGATCCACCGTTACCAGCAGGCCGTCGGCCAGCTTAGAGGTTGCTTTCTCCGCGCCTACGATAACAGGCAGGCCGCAGGTTACGGCAACAATAGCAGTGGAGGATGTCAGGCCGCCCTCTTCAGCGATAATCGCTGCTGCCTTGGCAGCAGCCTGCGGTACAAACTCGTCATTCAGCACATCAACTACAAGGATATCGCCCTTTTGGAGCTTGTCCTTGAAGTCTGCCGCAGTTCTGCCTACGCAGATACGGCCGGTGACAGTCTTGCTGCCGATACCGGTACCGCTGAGCAGCTTGGTACCCACTGTAACCACCTTAATCAGATTTGTACTGCCCGGAGTACCGATAGGCACGCCGGCAGTTATAACAACAGATGCGCCGTCCTTGATTACGGAGTGATGCAAAGCACACTGCAAAGACAGCTCAATCATTTCATCAGTATTTGTGGAGTATGGCCCCAAAAGCGGCAGCACACCCCAATAAAGCTGCATCGCACGCACACGCTCAGGCAAACGTGATACAGCAACAACAGTACATTGAGGCTTATATTTGGCAATCATACGTGCCGTAAAGCCTGATTCGGTAATCGTAAGAATAGTATCAGCCTTTATTTCCTGAGAAATCTGTACGGTAGCATGGCTGATAGCGTCGGTAGAATGGATGCGCTCGCTGATGCCCTTCTTCTGGAAGATATGCACATAATCAAGCGCGTTTTCCGTGCGAACGGCAATCTTAGCCATCGTCTGCACCGCCTCCAGCGGATATTTGCCGCTGGCAGTTTCGCCGCTCAGCATAATAACATCGCTGCCGTCGAAAATAGAGTTGGCAACGTCGCTGGCCTCGGCACGGGTTGCACGGTAGCTGTTAATCATACTTTCCAGCATCTGCGTAGCCGTGATAACAGGCTTTCCGGCCTTATTGCAGCGCGCGATAATATCCTTCTGTACCAATGGTACATCCTCGGTCGGTATCTCTACGCCAAGGTCGCCTCTGGCAACCATAATGCCGTCAGATACGCCGATAATCTCATCGATATGCTGCACACCGGCCTCATTCTCGATTTTGGAAATAATCCCGATAGAAGAGCCTGCTTCCTCAAGCACTTTACGGATAGCGATAACATCATCGGCCTTCTGCACAAAGGATGCCGCAATATAATCCATATCATGCTCGACAGCAAAAAGAATATCTGCCTTGTCCTGCTCCGACAAAAACGGCAGTTTCAGCTCGATACCGGGGCAGGCCACACGCTTACGCGAGCTCAGCTCACCGCCATTGACCACCTTAGTATAAATTCTGCAGCCGTCAATACGTACAACCTTTAAGGAAAGCAGTCCGTCGGCCAGCAGAATATTACTGCCGATTTCTACCTTCTGCGGCAGACCGGCATAATTAACGTGTGCCATATGGCGGTCGCCCAGATAATCTTCAGTAGTCAGACAGAAATCATCGCCCTCGTTTAGCTCGATTTTACTTTCGGCAAACATGCCCAGGCGCATTTCTGGGCCCTTGGTATCGGCAATCGTAGCGATTACCTTACCGGCCTCTTCTGCTGCCTGACGCACCAGCTGCAGCCTTTTGCCATGATCCTCATGGTTACCGTGCGAAAAGTTGAAGCGTGCCAAGTCCATGCCTGCAAGCATCATCTTGCGCAACAGCTCTACATTGTCCGTGCTGGGACCCACTGTACAGATAATCTTCGTTTTCTTCATCAGGACTGCGCCTCCTCAGTACTGAAACTTATTCTCACACAAAACCTCATAGGCATCCTCTGCCTCCGAAACCGGCAGGCAGATTTCATAAGCCTTGTTATGCTTGCCGCCGGCGCTTTTCAGCTGTACCAAAAAGCCGTTTTCCGTCAGCATTTGCTTTATTTTTTTGGCTTGTTCCTCAGTGTGGGCAATATAAATTGTTTTCCACATACTAGAATGCCTCCTGTAAATCAGGTAATTGGATTAAGCCTTGTAAGCTTTGATTTTTTCAATCAGCTTCGGCAGGATTACGTTTACATCACCTACGATGCCATAATGAGCAACGGTGAAAATCGGTGCCTCTGCATCTTTATTGATAGCGATGATGATATCGCTGTCCTTCATGCCGGACAGATGCTGGATTGCACCGCTGATGCCGCAGGCAAAGTAGATATGCGGAGTAACGGATTTACCGGATTGGCCAACCTGTTGGGAATGAGTCAGCCAGCCCTCATCAATAGCGGCACGGGTGCCTGCTACTGCGGAATTTTCAAAGAGAGCAGCCAGCTGTTCCAGCACGTCGAATTTCTCCTTGCTGCCGAAGCCACGGCCGCCTGCTGCAATCATATCGGCTTCATCGATCTTAACAGCGTTTTCACTGCTCAGAGCTTCTTTTTTGACCAGTTCAACACGGCTTACAGCGCCTGCTTCCGGAGTGAAGGCAATAACCTCACCGGTGCGGTTGTTATCCAATTCAGCCGGTTTGAATACTTTAGGACGAACGGTACCCATTTGCGGACGGTTAACGTCGCAGATGATGGTAGCGCAGATATTGCCGCCCAGTGCGGGACGAGTCCAGGCAACGAGCTTGTCATCGGTTACATCCAAAGCGGTGCAGTCAGCGCACAGGCCGGTATGCAGACGTGCTGCAACACGCGGAGCCAGGTCACGGCCGTCATCGGTAGCACCGAACATAATAGAAGCCGGATCATATTTCTTGGACAGCTGGCAGATAGCATCGGTATATAACTCGGTATCATAATCTGCATATTTAGCATCCTCAATAACATAAACAACATCAGCACCGGCAGCAATCAGCTGCTGCGGCAGCTCGCCTGCAGCAGCGGTCACCAGTACCGCACAGCATTTTTCCTCCAGCTTGGCACACAGCTCTTTGGCAGCGCCCAACAGCTCAAAGGTAACATTCATCAGCTGACCATTTTCCTGTTCAGCAATAACCCACATATTTACACACTCCTATTCGTTATCTTCAGTATAGTCAGTTTCGGCAATAGCTATAGCCTCCATGGGACATTCGCGGATGCAGGCACCGCAGCAAACGCACTGCTGCATATCAATCTGCGCCTTGCCCTCTCGCAGCGTCGCAGCGCCCATCGGGCATACCGCCACACATTCCTCACAGCCACAGCAAAGCTGCCTGTTTACTTTTATCAGCATGGTTCGCCTCAGCGGGTAATAACCTCTGCCTTAACCAGCTTTTCAAACAGCATATCTACTGCTGCATCAGCATCTTCTTCGGTAATGATTTCGCCGTTGATTTCAGGCGGTGTCGGGGTGAAGGCTTTTTTAACCTTAGTCGGAGAACCCTTCAGGCCTACGGTTGCAGGATCAATATCCAGGTCAGCAACGGTCAGAGTAGGAATCTGAGCCTTACGAGCTTTCATTTTGCCCTTAATGCTGGCAAAACGCGGCTCTTTTTCGGATTTGGTTACGGTAACCAGCAGCGGTGCAGCACAAGCCAGAGTCAGCTGGTAGTTTTCGTTTTCGCGGACAACAACAAATTTGCCGTCAGCATAGTTCAGGCTCAGAGCGCCGGTAATCTGAGGAATTCCCAGATGCTCGGCCATTTCCGGGCCAACCTGTGCGGTGTCGCCGTCTACTGCCTGCTTGCCGCAGAGCACGAGGTCGAACTCGCCCAGATGTTTTACAGCAGCAGCCAGAGCCAGGCTGGTTGCCAGAGTATCGCTGCCGCCCAGAACGCGATCGCTCAGCAGAACGCCGTCATCAGCGCCCATAGCGATTGCTTCCTTCAGAATATCGGTTGCCTGGGGCAGGCCCATGGTCAGTACAGTTACCTTAGCGCCTTCTTTGTCCTTCAGGCACAGTGCTACCTCCAATGCCTGACGGTCATAGGGATTCATAATATTTTCTACACCCGTACGGTCCAAGGTATTGGTTTCGCGGTTAAATTTTACTTTTGCCGTATCCGGCACTTGTTTTAAACAAACGAGAATATTCATTTGCTGCCTCCTTAAGCTTATTACAGGAGCTGCTGCTCCGGCTTTTTTACATTCTTCTCTTTATTTTAGCATTTTTGTACTTAAACTTGCAAGTCAATCATGAAAGTTTATGAAAAACAGCTCAAATAATTACATCAGCCTTTCTTTACTACGCAGTTTTCGCCCAGTATTTTGACCACATCCTCGGCGAAACCCGGCGCTTCGCTGTTCACCCAAAAGTTAGGCGTTGTCTTGATCAGCTTGCGCGATCCCATCAGCTGCAGGTATACGCAGTCATCGCCCTTATATTTTTTGAACAGCTGCATCAGCTCACGCTGCACCAGCGGATTTTCCAGATGCGCTTCGATACGCAGACGGATTTCTGTAGGCGGCTTCGACGGCAGGGCACACACGCTGTTGGCAATAATCTTGCTTTCGCGCTCATCAACGCTGAAGCGTCCTTCAATCGCCACAATGCTGTCTTCATAGATATCCTTGACATTTGTATGATAAGCCTGCGGGAAAACGATAATTGGGAAGCGTCCGCTGAAATCCTCCAGCGTCAGAAGAGCCATCGTATCGCCGCGCTTGGTATTTTTTATCACACAATCCGTAATAATACCGGCCACACGCACAAACTGTCCATCCTGCACCTGCGTTTCGCCGCCGAACTGGTGCAGCGGCATGAAGCGCTGCAGCATTTGCTTGTAATCGCTCAGCGGATGGTCGGTAACGTAAAAGCCGATGATTTCCTTTTCGTTCTGCAGAATAAGCTGCTTGGGGATTTCCGGCAGCGGCGGCAGCTTGATTTCCGTCACGCCGAAGATATCGTCACCGAACAGTCCCAGCTGGCCGTTGGCCTTGTCCCTCTGGCAGGCAGCACCCAAATCAATCGCCTGGTCCATAATAGCCAGCATCTGCGAGCGTCTGGCGCCGAAGGAATCCATTGCGCCGCATTTAATCATATTTTCGATAACACGCTTGTTGACCACGCGCATATTCACACGGCAGCAGAAATCCGTCAGACTCTTGAACGGACCGCCCTCGTTACGGGCGCTGATAATAGCATCTACTGCGGCATCACCGGTATTTTTGATGCCTGCCAGGCCGAAGCGGATAGATGCATTCTGGTGTACTGTAAAGTTATGACCGCTTTCGTTGACATCCGGCGGCAGGATTTTGACATTATCATTACGGCAGACGTTGATATACCAGCTCACCTTATCCGCATCACCGATAATGCTGTTGAGGAAGGCCGCATAGAACTGCGGACGCCAGTGCGCCTTCAGATAAGCGGTTTCATAGGCTACCAGCGCATAGGCTACGGAGTGGGATTTGTTGAAGCCGTAACCTGCGAAGTGCTGCAAGAGCGAGAAAATCTGGTCGCTCAGCTCTTCGGGGATATCATGCAGCTTCTTGGCACCGTCGATGAACGACTGGCGCATAGAATCCAGCTCCTTGGCCTTCTTCTTGCCCATCGCACGGCGCAGAATATCTGCCTGACCGAGCGTAAAGCCTGCCAATGCGGAGGTTATCTGCATAACCTGCTCCTGATACAGAATAACGCCATAGGTATCCTTCAAAATAGGCTCCATCAGCGGATGCAGCACCTTCGCCGTGCGCTGTCCGTGACGGCCGGCAATAAAGTCCTCCGCCATACCGGTGCCCAAAGGACCCGGACGATACAGAGCCACCAACGGTATCAGGTCCTCAAAGCTTTCGGGAGCCAAATCCATAACCAGCTTGGTGATGCCTGCCGACTCCAGCTGGAAAACGCAGGACGTTTCACCGCGGCGCAGCATAGCGCAGGTTGCCTCATCTGCCAGCGGAATGTTATCAATGTCAACCTCTTCACCCGTAGTTTCGCGGATAAAGCGAATGCAGTCACCGATAACCGTCAGCGTGCGCAGACCCAAAAAGTCCATCTTCAGCAAGCCAAGCTCTTCTACCTTATTTTTATCGTACTGGGTGATGACGCCACCCTCACTGCCCTGCTGCAGCGGTACGTAATTTTTCATATTATGCGGTGCGATAATTACACCGGCGGCATGCGTGCCTGCGTTACGCGGCAGGCCCTCTACGCTTTGCGCAAGGTCAATCAGCTTCTTGACCTCCGGGCGCGTGTCGTACGCCTGACGGAAGTCCTTGCTGCCGTTCAGCGCCTTCTCCAGCGTAATGCCCAGCTCACGCGGAATCAGCTTGGCAATTTCGTCTACCTCACCGTAGCTCATGCCCAGTGCCTTGCCTACGTCGCGCACCGCCGCGCGCGCCTGCAGGGTACCGAAGGTAATAATCTGCGCCACACGCTCCTGTCCGTAACGGCGCACTACATAATCCAGCACCTGATTGCGCTTTACATAGCAGAAGTCGGTATCAATATCAGGCATGCTGACGCGTTCAGGATTTAAAAAGCGTTCGAACAGCAGATGGTAACGCAAGGGCTCAATATTCGTTATACGCAGCAGATAGGCCACAATACTGCCTGCGGCACTGCCGCGTCCCGGACCGACCGGAATATCATGGCTGCGGCAATAATTGATAAAGTCCCAGACAATGAGGAAGTAGCAGGCGTAGCCCATCGTATTGATGATGTCCAGCTCAAAATCCAGACGCTTGCGGACCTTCTCATCCACAACCTCATAGCGCTTAGGCAAAGCTTCCTCGCACAGGTGACGCAAATAGCTCACAGCGTCAAAGCCCTCCGGCACCGGGAACTCCGGCAGCAGCAGATGGCCGAACTCCATCTTCACGTTGCAGCGGTCAGCAATTATATTGGTATTGCTCAAAGCCTCCGGACAATCGCCGAACAGTGCCTCCATCTCATCATAGCTTTTCAGATAATAGCTGTCGTTATTAAAGCGCATACGGTCAGGCTCATCAACCGTACTCGTCGTCTGAATGCACAGCAGAATATCCTGCGCTGCGGCATCCTTTTGCTGCACATAATGCAAATCGTTTGTCGCTACCAGGCCAAGACAGAACTCCTGCGCCAGCTGCTTCAGCTCCGCGCTGACCTTGTGCTCCTCATCGAGATCATGGTCCTGAATTTCCAGAAAGTAGTTTTCCTTGCCGAAAATGTCTATATATTCCTGAATGCAGCGACGTGCTCCCTCCAGGTTGTCCTGCAAAATCATCTGCGGTACCTCGCCGGCAACGCAGGCGCTGAGGCAGATAATGCCCTCGTGGTAGGCGCGCAGTACGTCCTTGTCTACACGCGGCTTATAGTAAAAGCCCTCCAGCTGACCGATGCTGACGATTTTCATCAGGTTATGGTAGCCTGTATCGTTCTCCGCCAGCAAAATCAAATGATACATGCCGCGGTTATTTTTTTCCAGATGCGAGCCCTTGGACAAGTAAACCTCGCAGCCGATAATCGGCTTAATGCCTGCCTTGGTGCACTCCTGATAAAATTCTACCGCACCGTACATCGCACCGTGGTCGGTAATCGCCAGGCTGTCCATGCCCAGCTCCTTGGCATAGGCCACCAGCTCGTGGATTTTCGAAGCGCCGTCCAGCAGGCTGTATTCCGTATGTACATGTAAATGAGTAAAGCGTTTTGTCATCTCTTGCTCCTTAAATTAAAAGACCGCTGCCGCGCAAATCTGCGGCAAATGTATGTAAATATTTCTTTTCTATTCCCCTTTTTTACCCCACGCTAATCCGATGAGCAAAAAGAACAGATTATATACGAGCGCCGGCAGCAGACTGTTGATCTCCCACGGGCTGATATGCTTCCAGAAGAGCGCCGCAAAAATGCCTGCACCCATAGCAGCCACGCCCATCGAAGCACGCACCCTGCCCGGGAAGAAGATGCAGAACGTCAGCGGCAGAAAGATACCGCTGCCCCGCAGCGCCATGGAGAGATAATTCCACTCCAGCACCGACGAATCAAGATGCATAAAGACAAACACCATCGCAGCGACAGAAACGGCCAGCACGCTCAGGCGGCTTGCCCACAGTTGACCTGCAGCCGTAGCCTTAAGCCAGATTTTGCTGACGATATCGCGCGAAATCATCGTACCTACGCCCAGTGCCAGACCAGCGATTGAGCCCAGAGCCGAAAGCAGCACAGCGCCAAGACCGATACCGCCAAGCCATTGCGGCAGATAGGTAACGAGATACAGCGGCAGTGCGTCAATAGAATTTATCTCCGGGTGATGCAGATGCATGAACATGCCAATCAGCACCGACGGTAATCCCACAGGAATGACTATCAGCGCGGCAGCACAGCAGCCGACAGCTGCCGTTTTGGTATCGCGCGCCGAAAAAAGTGCCTGCACATAGGTTTGCGTAGAAATAACGCCCACAATCATCGAACCGAGGCTGACAAGACCGTCCTCCATACCGCGCCCGAAAAGGCTGAACCAGGGGTACGCTGCAAAGCTCTGCGTCAGGCCCTGCCAATGTCCCATATCGGCGTAAGCCAGAAAGCCTCCGACGAAAATGCTGGCGAAAATCAGCACAATCTTAAAAATGCCGGCCATACCGCTGCTGCTGAGGCCGCCGAAAAACACCAGCAACAAAGTAACAGCGATAACAATTGCCGCTGCAGCCAAAAGTGGTACGCCGAACAAGCCGGCAATGAGATGCAAAGCCGTCAGCGTGCTCGCTACGATGCTGAAAAAAATACCGGCGCAGGCGCTGAAGGTCGCCAGCCACCCCGCAGGCTTGCCGTAATCCGTAACGAGAAATTCCGCTACTGTGGTCAGTGAGCTGCGGCGCAAGGGCACAGCATAAAACGCCGCCATCAGCAAAAGCGCAATGCCGCTGCCAAGCGTAAACCACCAAGCCGTCAGCCCCAGCTTGAAGCCAAGCTGCGCCGTACCAACGGTAGCAGCGCCGCCTACAATCGTACCGATAATCGTGCCCGCGACAAGCCCTGCGCCCGAGCTGCGGCCGCCTACGTTATAATCATCGGCAGACTTCACCCTCCGGGCTGCCCAAATTCCCGGCAAAAGCGTCACCAGAAGCGTCACAGCCAAGCTGATATAATGTGTAGCAGTAAGCTGCATAATGCACCTCCTCCAATATTTTAAGCTGCCGGATATCAGTGTTCAGCCGACAGCATTAATGCTAAAAAGCTTAGTATTAGTATAACACAAAAAAAACGGCAAAAAAAGCATGGCCGCCGCAAGAACGCTTTGCTGCGGCAGCAGACGAAAAAGCGCTTGCGAGCTTGTTTTGCTCAGATTGTTACACAAAAACTATCTTCTTTATTATTGCGAAATTCAGCTTTTTTCTGTATAATATAGTTTATATCTTTATATATTTAGTGTATGCTTTTTGGAGGAAAATTATGAGCCGTTTAAGAATCGAAACACCCGACCAGGCCCAGCTTACGGTCGAGCGCTTGTACAAGGACCTGGAACGACATATCATCGCCAGCCCTCCGGGACTGTGCCCTGTTGATCTGCAGCTGTCGTTCCTCAAAGTCTGCCACGCACAAACATGTGGCAAATGCGTCCCCTGCCGTGTAGGTCTCGCGCAGCTGCAGAATCTCATGGAAGACGTGCTCGCCGGCAAGGCTGACATGCACACTCTGGATTTAATCGAAAGCACCGCGCAAAACGTTGCCAACAGCGCTGACTGCGCCATCGGCTTCGAAGCAGCCAAAATGGTTTTGGCCGGTCTTGAAGGCTTCCGTGAAGATTACATTAACCACATAAAGAAGGGCAAATGCTCTGTCAACGTCCATCATTCTATCCCCTGCGTTGCTCTGTGCCCGGCACAGGTTGATATCCCCGGCTACATTGCATTGGTCGGCGCAGGCCGTTATGCCGACGCTGTTAAGCTCATCCGCAAGGATAACCCCTTCCCGACTGCCTGCGGTCTTATCTGCGAGCATCCCTGTGAAGCACGCTGCCGCCGCAGCATGATTGATGCTCCCATCAACATCCGCGGTCTGAAGCGTATGGCTGTTGACAATGCTCCTAGCAACACCGTTCCGTTGCCCGAAAAACAGCCTGCTACCAACAAACGTATCGCCATCATCGGTGGCGGCCCCAGCGGTATGTCCGCAGCCTACTATCTGGAGCTGATGGGACATCATGCTGTTGTGTTTGAAGAAAAGAGCAAGCTCGGCGGCATGCTGCGCTACGGCATTCCTGCTTACCGCTTCCCGCGCGAACGTCTGCAGGAAGATCTGGACGCTATTTTGTCCACCGGCGTAGAAGTACATCGCAACACCAGAATCGGCAACGAGGAGGGGGATATCCCCTTCGAAAAGCTGCGTGAAGAATTTGACGCAGTTTATATTGCCATCGGTGCCCACACCGACAAGAAAATCGGTATTGAGGGCGAGAATTCCCACGGTGTTATCAGTGCGGTAGAAATGCTGCGCAATATCGGTGAGGAAAAAATGCCTGACTTTAAGGATAAAACCGTTGTCGTTATCGGCGGCGGCAACGTTGCTATGGACTGCACCCGCAGCTCTATCCGTCTCGGTGCCAAAAAGGTTATTATCGCTTACCGCCGTCGTCAGGACGATATGACCGCGCTGCCCGAGGAAATCGAAGGCGCTATTGCCGAGGGCGCTGAGTTGTACGGCTTAAAGGCTCCGCATCACATTGAAGCAGATGCCGAAGGTAATGTGGCCGCTCTCTGGGCAGAACCGCAAATCATCGGTCCTATCGATGCCTGGGGACGTGCGCGTCCTATTCACGCTGACGTAGAGCTGGAGCGCATTCCCTGCGACGTTATCGTTGTTGCTATCGGCCAAGGCATTGAGCTGCGTCCGTTTGAGGAGGCCGGCATCAAAATCAAACGCGGTACTATTTCCGCACTCTCCAGCAGTGAGCTTGCCAACAATGAAGGCGTATTCGCCGGCGGCGACTGTGTAACCGGCCCTGCAACCGTAATCCGTGCTATTGCTGCCGGTAAGGTTGCTGCCGCTAATATTGATGAATATCTGGGCTATAACCACACCATTTCCTGTGATGTAGTTATTCCCGATCCGTCTATTGACGATAAACGTCCCTGCGGCCGTATCCAGATGCACGAAACCGAAGCAGGCGAACGTAAACATACCTTTGAGCCTATTGAATGCGGCATGACCAAGCAAGAAGCCTGCCAGGAAGCAGGACGCTGCCTGCGCTGCGACAAATTTGGCTTCAGCACACTGAAAGGAGGCAGAACCTTAAAATGGTAAACCTGACTATCGACGGACAAAAAGTTTCCGTTCCCCAGGGGACAACAATCATGCAGGCTGCTGCCACCGTCGGCATCGAAATTCCCCGCCTGTGTTATCTTAAAGGCATCAACGAAATCAGTGCCTGCAAGGTCTGCGTAGTTGAAATCCAAGGACAGAACCGTGTAGTTACCGCCTGCACCACTCCGGTACAGGAAGGTCTGGTAGTTTATACGAACTCCCCTAAGGCCCGCAGCATCCGCCGCACCAACGTGGAGCTGATTTTATCCCAGCATGACTGCATGTGCGCTACCTGCGTGCGCAGCGGCAACTGCAGCCTGCAGACTTTGGCTAATGACCTGGGCATTTACGATATTCCTTATGAGCGTGATGTTGTCGACACTCCCTGGAACCAGGAATTCCCGCTCATCCGCGATTCCAAAAAATGCATCAAATGCATGCGCTGTGTCCAGATTTGTGACAAGGTGCAAAAGCTGCATATCTGGGATGTGCAGAACACCGGTGCCCGTACTACCGTAGACGTTGCCGGCAATGTTTCCATTGAGGACAGTGACTGCAGCCTCTGCGGTCAGTGTATCACCCACTGCCCCGTTGGCGCGCTGAAGGAGCGTAACGACGTTCCCAAAATTTATGACGTATTGGCCGATCCCAATAAGGTAACCGTAGTACAGGTTGCCCCCGCGGTACGCACCGCCTGGGCCGAAGCCTTCAACCTGCCGCCCGAGCTGGCAACCGAAGGCCGCATGGTTGCAGCACTGAAGAAGATTGGCTTCGACTATGTTTTCGACACCTGCTATGCTGCCGACGTTACCATCATGGAGGAAGCAAGCGAGCTTCTGGAGCACCTGCAAAATCCGCAGGACCACAGCTGGCCCATGTTCACATCCTGCTGCCCTGGCTGGGTAAGCTATGTCAACAAAACTCACCCGTACTTTGTGCCTAACCTTTCCACCACTAAATCTCCGCAACAGATTTTCGGTGCGCTGGCAAAATCCTACTTTGCACAGAAGAAAGGCCTGAAGCCGAAGGAAATCTGCTCTATTTCCATCATGCCCTGCGTTTCCAAAAAACGCGAGGCCGCACTCTTCTCTATGCGCAGCAGCGGCACCCATGATGTAGATATCGTACTCACCACGCGCGAGCTTATCCGCCTGCTGCGTGCCGAGCACATCAACCCGGCAATGCTGGGTGAACTGCCCTTTGATAATCCGCTGGGCCAGAGCACCGGCGCCGCAGTTATCTTCGGTGCCAGCGGCGGCGTAATGGAAGCAGCATTGCGTACTGCCTACCATGTAATCGAAGGTAAGGAAGCTCCTGAAGATGCCTTCACCGACGTTCGCGGCACAGAAGGCCGCAAGGTTCGCGAATTTACTTTGGGCGGTGCAACACTGCGCACCTGCACAGTAAGCGGCCTGGGTAATGCAGGCAAGCTGCTTGACGAGCTCAAAGCAGGCAAGGTTCATTATGACTTCGTGGAAGTTATGGCCTGCCCCGGCGGCTGTGTTGGCGGCGGCGGCCAGCCGATTCATGACGGCGAAGAACGTGCCGATGTACTGGGCAATAAGCTCTATGCCATCGACAGCAACCGTCCTCTGCACCAGTCCCACAACAATCCGGATGTACAGGAGCTCTATAAGGACTTCCTGGAAAAACCGCTGAGTGAAAAAGCAGAGCAGCTGCTGCACTCCGACCATGTAAAAGAGCATAATTATATGTAATAGAAAACGGGAAGAAGAAAACGACTCGCAAACTGCAATGTCTTCATTAGAGAGGCAAGATGCATTACCAATAGGGCAAGAGAAGGCTCCCCTAGGGGGGAGCTGTCACCCGATAGGGTGACTGAGAGGGGAAAGCCAGCAACGTTGCTTTAGAGAAATCCCCTCTCCGTCATCGCTTTGCGATGCCACCTCTCCCCAAGGAGAGGCTCTCTCGAAAGCCAAGCGTAAGGATATATTAATTGCAAAGCCAATTCTTCCAAAATCTTCCGAGGTCAATCATGTACACACAATCCTATACCTACACAAAACAAATCCCCCTCTCCCTGGACGATGGCCACGGCGACTACAACCGCAGCTACGAACGCAGCGACGATGACTTCGACTACGCCGACTACTCCACCGACCACAGAGACAACAACTTCCGTAACTACGAAAAGAAGCGCCGCAAAACCAATAAGGAAATTATTGAGGACATGCTCAAGCGCTGGGATTAAGTAAAACACTGTGTAAAACAAAAGTAAGAGGAGAACACCTTTTATCCTGTAAAGGACTGGGTGTTCTCCTCTTTTAATTATAGAAAAGGGAGTGTTTGTTTATTTAGGTTTGGAGTATGCAGCTGTCTGCATTTTCATTTCAGCTTGCTGCCGTAGTGGTCACGATTGTCGCCGCCGTATACGCGTACACGTTCAATCTTGCCTCTGTCGCCATCCGCACCGGAGATACGGGCAACATGGATGCGGCCCATTTCAGGTTCAAATTCACGAACCAGCTTGTGATCCAGCTTCACGCCTTTTTCAAGCGCTCTGTACAGCATTGCTGCGAATTCGTAACGGCTCATCATGCGATTGCCGTTGAACATACCGTCAGGATAACCCTCAACGATGCCTGCTGCCGCCAGACGGCCGATGTATTCGTAAGCCCAGTGGTTTTCGGGAACATCCGGGAAGAGCTTCATTCTGTCCATCTCAATCGTGCCGCCCATGCCTGCGGTCAGCTGACCTACAAGCGCGGTGAGGTTAGCTACATTAGCTCTCAAATCTACGATTTCCTTAGCCATCGCTGTACGGGAATTGCTTACGCGTGCGGTACGGTCCAGGGAGAAGGAGATGCCTGCATTCACCATGTTCTCGCCGTTGCCGAAGGTTCCGCCTACACTCAGCATAACCTTTTCATCCGGACGGTAGAATGCGCCTACCGCAGCAGCGTTTTTGCCCTTGTAGTTGCCGTAGCCTGCTGCAAAGGTCAGTTTGTCATCGGGATCGAAATCCATCGGGTGCAGCGCTGCGAGAGCGGCAGCACCGGCGCCAACCTTGTCAACGCGGCTGCCGAGATTGTCAACACGATGATCCAGTTCGCTGAAATGCTCTCTGAATTTGGCATGCTCTCTATCATTTTGTGCAGCAGAAGCTACATCATTAATAGTTACATTACCTGCAGATTCGCCATTAGTGTATTTAATCGGCATAACAACGGTATTGTTTTCAACCTTGTAATTTCCTGTGGCAATAGAAGCACCGTCCTCGCCTTGGATGCCCTGTTCGCCTCGGTCACCTTTATCGCCCTTGTCACCCTTCTCGCCTTGGATGCCTTGTTCGCCTCGGTCACCTTTGTCGCCCTTGTCACCCTTCTCGCCTTGGATGCCCTGTTCGCCTCGGTCACCTTTATCGCCCTTGTCACCCTTCTCGCCTTGGATGCCCTGTTCGCCTCGGTCACCTTTGTCGCCCTTGTCACCCTTCTCGCCTTGGATGCCCTGTTCGCCTCGGTCACCTTTATCGCCCTTGTCACCCTTCTCGCCTTGGATGCCCTG
>OKSC01000023.1_pt1 | contig 154905 bp, 141 predicted proteins | sample 1601161 | NCBI WGS metagenome assembly OKSC01 (sample SAMEA3541552, study PRJEB24748) | human gut metagenome | biome: human gut; feature: human-associated habitat; material: faeces | place: China | collected 2012 | reverse complement strand
AAGAATTAATTCATTTACCGGACTTCGTTTTTATATGATGATTATCATTATGTTATCTCATATGGAATTTTTGTCTTTGCTACACAATGGCTATGTTTATTCACGTTTTTTTCATAACGCTTATGTTGCTGTTAATTTTTTCTTTATATTATCAGGCTTTGGTCTCGCATATTCATATAAATGTAACGAGCATTTACCACAGATAACACTACGTAACTCCATTTCATATGGCATCAAACGCGTAAAAAAAATATATCCTGTTTATTTTATTCTTTTATTTGTATGTTTACCATATTGCCTATATTTAAGTATTTCAGATGGAAATACTATTATTGTTGCATTTTGCAAAACTATATTTAAACTTATTCTGGACATATTTTTAGTTCAATCTTCAACAGGTATTCTCCAATTAAGTACTGGAATTAATTCTGTTGGCTGGTTTTTATCAACTTTGTTTTTATTATATATATGTTGCCCTCTTTTACTAAAACTAAATGAAAAAATAAAAAACAGCTTAAAAGCCGTGTCTCTTTTTTGGGGAATTAATCTTGCCTTAATAATTATTTTTTATTATTAAATTAACTTTAAAACTATATCTTAATATCAATAAAATAAATAATAAAAACTTAAATAATTTGCATTCAAAAAATAGTATTATATTTTAAAGGTGTATAAGATGGTTAAATGTCCTAAATGTGGTGAAAAACTAAAAGGCAATGCTAAATTTTGTACTTCTTGTGGATATTCAATTGAAGATAAAGAAACTAAAAACAATAAAAATAATCTCAATTTAACAAATATCCTATTAATCATCATAGCTGTTTGCTGTATTGCCTTAATAGGTTTATTTGCAACGGGTGTTTTCCCAGCAGATAATCAGGAAGTTGCAGCACCTGTAGAAAATAACACAACTGAAGCTCCTGTAGCTTCTGTCAGTGAAAATGAATCTTCAGATGAAAATATAGAGTATTATGCAAGCTCTAAATCAGACAAGTTCCATTTGCCTGACTGTGAGTGGGCTCAAAAGATCAGTCCTCAAAATTTAGTAACTTTCAATTCCAGGGAAGCAGCACTTGACAGTGGAAGAACACCTTGCAGTGTTTGCAACCCTTAATCTTATTTTTTTATTTTTCTTGCAAAAATCGTTTTTTATATTTCAAACATTTTTCTTCTTAACAAAACTAATTTTTTATTTTTAATTATACTAAAAAAAAACTTGAATTAAAAATCTTAAGAAAATTTTTTTTGAAATTAATTTTTAATACTTTTTACTGTAATAGTATTATAGTATCATTTCAAGTGTAAAATAAGGGAAAAAACATCAAAATTTCAAAATTTGGAAAACTACCAAATATACTATAGCTACATCTACATGTATTGATTGAAATAGAGTATTTTCTTCAAGTTTTTTCAAGGAAAAAATTGGGAATAATTTTTACTTCGTTATAGTATAGTTTAATGAACTAAAATTTAGCTATGATTTCAGTTCAGAAAAAATTTTAAATTTTCAACTTCAGAAATGAAAAAATTTTATACAAAAATAAAAATTATCAAAAGTAGTGAATATTGATAACAGCATATATATGTAGCTAGTACAAATAACGATTTTCTAAAAAAATAAAAAAAAAGAGTAAAATATTAGTATAATACCCATAATAAGTATTGCATGTAATAGTATTATCCTTCTACAGTCTCAATATAATCATTTATACCTTGCTGTGTACCACCTTCAAATTGACCTTCTATATCAACATTAATCCATTTATCACTCATATAATCATAAATATAGTGGAATGCATCATCATCTGTTATATAAGTATCAGTATAGTTATCATAATGATAAACATCATTACCATATCCATATGGATCATAAGTATCACTATCTGTAGATGTACTTGATACACTAGTAGAAATACTATCATCAGCATCATTATCAGATGAATCAGTACTATCTAAAGGTACACTATCATAGAAGAGATAACATGCTAAAATAATATCAGCAATAACAAGAATAATAAATAAAATAAGTAAATATTTGTTATTCTTATATTTGAGAAAATTTAAATCCATTTAATCACCTTTAAACTTTAAAAGAACAATTAATATATTTTTTTATTATTAAATTTATATAAAACTTGTGTATAAATAAAGTAAAATAAAGTAAAAAAGAAATAAATTTCCTGAGAAATAAAATAAAAATAATAAAAATAGCTCTATTTCTATATGTCCATATACATATAGATTATCTAAAATAATATTTTTTAAAAAAAAAATATATCCATAGAATTAGCTATTATTTTTTTAATATACAATAGAATTTCAGAAATAAAAAAAGATATATAAATTAATACAATAAACATAACAATTGATTTTAAAAAATTTAGGCAGGTGAAAAAATGGCAAGCTCTGAAATTGAATCCAATATAAAATTTACAAAAATCAACAGTGGAGATTCAATTAAAATAGAACAACAATATGTAAAATTAAGAGAAGGTCAAAATAAGATAATGACCTTTAGTTATAAAGCACCTATCTTTGAAATGATTGAATTTGAAAGATTTTTTGAAGATATGCCAACATCAGAAAGAATTAATGTGAATATTGGTGGAACTGGAGATATTGGAGCCCAATTCCGTGGAATTATTGAAGGGAAAGAAAAAAATTACAGCCAAAATATAGATCATAAGATTTTATTATTAGAAGAAAATAAATGTCCTTCAAAAGAAGATTTAAAAAAAGTAAAACCAACATCACGTTTTGTTAAAAGAGTAATTAAAAACCAATAGCTATTTTAATTTAGTTAAAACTTTTAATCCTAAATCAGTACATTTATACAATCTTCCTTTGGATACTTCTTCATTTAAACAAATAACTAATTCTTTATTTTTTAAATCTTTTAAAGCATTTGATACTTGTGAGGAAGTTAAATTAGTTTTTCTACAAATGTTTGAAGGTAATATATAATCTGCATCACCAATTGCCTTAAAAGTCTTTTTTCTAGCTGGTGAAACTTCTAAAAAACCAATTAAAGACCATATTTCTTCTTCAGTCATAAATTTATTCTCCATATATTCATTTATATTACATAAAATACATTGTTATTTGTCAAATAGCTTGATTTAACTTAAAAATTATTCTAATAAAACTTAATTTATACACAACTTTTATATATTCATTTAAATAAAAATACCATTAAAATTCAATAATTAACTAAAAAGAGGAAAATGGTGTGTATGAATAAAAAAATAATTCTAGTTTTGATAGTTATTGTAGCTATTATTGCAGCAATTTTCTTAATGAGCAATAATGGTACTGAAGTAACTATCAATGATATTAAATTCAATGTACCTGATGCTTTTAAAGACACAGTAACAAAGCATGAAAAAACTGCAGATCAGGAAGTATACAACTATGAAAGTAAAAATGGAGACACAATATCCATAGGAGTAATAAATACAAATCAGAATTCTATTAGTAATTTATTCCCAGATTACAAATCAAAAGGTATGACTTCTGATACCATTGATGGAAAAGAAGGATATGTAGCATGGGATTATCAGCCTGCAATGGGTTTTTACTATGTAGAAAATGGTAAACTTGTAGTTTTGGCTGTTCCTTATTACTGTGAGGAAACTAATCAGGATTACAAGGAATTAATGGAAGAGATTATTATATAAAGGTGAAAATATGGCAGAAGATTTTTTATCAACAATTCAAAAAACACCACTTTTAATTGGTATTGTAGTAGGTTTTATAATAATGTGGGGAATTCCACCAGTAGGTTATGCAACATTTATTGATCCTATTATTATTAGTGCTGTTGCATGTTATTTCTTGAAAGGAACACGTAAAGATGCATTAGTTCATGGTATTATCCTAGGTATTTTTGATATAATCATTTTATACATTATATTTGCAGGTGTTTATTCTTTCACAACTTTAAACTTAGGCCTTTCTGCACTACTATTCTTTGTAATATTAAGTGCTTTTGGTGGATTTTTAGGTAAAGTATTACAAGAGAAAACATAATTCTTTAAAACTTTTATTTTCTTTTTTTATTTTTTTATTTTTTTAATTAAATTTCTCAAACTCTTTTTTATAACATTGTTACTTAATATAATTTAATAATAAGATAAATAATGCTTTATATTACTTTATTTATACACAACTTTTATATATTCTATACAACAAACTTATAAATACAAAAGTTAACTTTTGTACCTTTAATTTAAAAATGGAGGAAAATTATGAATAAGAAAATATTAGCATTATTGCTTGTATTAATAGCTGTAATGTCAGTTGCTACTGTTAGTGCAGTTGAATTAACAAAATCATATGATTTTGACGGCAATTTTACAATGAAAATCGCTGATAATGATAAAGTCATTTCTGATTTAGAAGATGGAGTAGAAGAAATTGGTCATGCTTTGGTATCACAAGCTGTCTGGACAATAAATGAAAATGTATCTGTATATTATTATACTGATACAATTGATCAAGTTGTAGAAAATCTTAATCATAACACAATATATCTAGATAAACCAACAGAAGAAGGTAATTTCACTATATTAGAAGACACAACTTATGATGGTACCGATGAAGAGGGTGAAAGTTCAGCATTCAAATACTTTGTAGGTGTATCCTCTGGTGATAAAACTGTTTTTGTTGGTTGTGATGATTTAAATATAGCAAAAGAATATGCTAAAACAGTAGCATTTACTGAAGCGTAGTTTTTATTTAAACTACGCTAATCCTTTTTTAAGGTGAATTTATGATTGTTCGTAAAATTAATTTTCTTATGCCTCCAGGGGGTTATAGAAAAGTAGATATTACCATTTACAATGAAAGTAAGATAAGTGCAGTTTATCTAAAAAATAAAGGATATTCTATTTTTATAAATGGTAAAGAAGAAGAGATGTTTCTTATAAATACTGATATAGTTCCTAATGAATTTAAATTAGATGAAAATAAAATTGAAAGAGAAGATTTTATTGATCTTGTAAAAATATTACTTGATGAAATATACGATGGTGTTGATATTCCTGAATATGAAAGAGAACACCATGAATTTGTTTTTTTAAAGATAATGGATTTATTTGATTCCGATTCAGTTGAGATAATTAACGAAAACTCTGACTTATACAAAACAATTGAATTGGGTTTTATAAAATTAGATATTGATATATTGAATTTAGAAGTTCATAAAGAACCTACAATTAATAGTGATACTACTTCTAATTCCAATGAATCAATAAAAGATACCTTAGATTCATCTGTAAAGAATTTTAAGGATAAATATTTATCATAGTGGTGATTTAATGGTAAATTGTCCTGTATGTGGAAGAGAAGTTGATGGAAAAAAATTCTGTCCAAACTGTGGTTCAGCAGTGATGGAAGAAGAAAAGCCAACTGATTCTCAAAGCAAATCAGAAACTAAATATTGCTCAAATTGCGGTGCAGAAATAGATATTAAAGCAGAAATATGTCCAAAATGTGGAGTAAGACAACCTAATATAAATTCACAATCCTCTGACAAAAATGTATGGGTAGCTCTTGTATTATCCCTATTAGTTGTGGGTTTAGGTCATTTTTACCTTGGATTACCTAAAAAAGCTATTATGTTAATTGTACTTACAATTGTTTGTTGGATTTTAATATTCTTCTTTATAGGCATTATTTTATATCCATTAATGTTAATCTACGGTGTTTACGACGTATACAAATCTGCTAATGCTATGGCTAATGGAGAATATGTTGAAGATAAATTATTCTAAATTAAGGAGGAATTATAATGAAATGTCCAAAATGTGGAGCTGAATTAGATAATGATTTAACGGCTTACTGTTCAAAATGTGGAACTAAAATTACTTCAAAATCAGTTTCAAGAAGTAAAAAATCTACAATAAACAAAAAAGTAGTAGCAGTGATTGTTGTAATCGTTATTGTAATTATTTGTATTGGATTATTTGCAAGTTCTAGCTTAACACAAGATTCCAAAACTACAATAAAAGGTTTAACATTTAATGTTCCTTCAGAATTTGAAAAAATTAACAATACTAATGTTAATTTATCCTTTGAAGAAATTTCATATTATTTATACAAACCATCAAATAATACTGAAGATATCCTGTTAATAGGCGTAATGGATGTCTCAGGAAATTCAGTATATGATGTAGTTTATGATTATGAAATGAAAGGAATGGATAAAAAAATAATTGACGGAAAAGAAGGCCTTATTTCTAATGAGTATAATCCTATAACTGTATTTTATTATTTGGAAGATAATAAGTTAGTGGCAATTGGAGTTCCAAATTACTTAGAAGATATTGATAAAAATTATTCACAATTAATTGAGGAAGTTATTATATAAGGAAGTGTGCATATGGAAAATGAAGAATATGTTAATAGATTAGAAGGCATCATTGATAAACAAGACAAACTATTATCCCAGTTTGATGCTAAATTTAATCAGCAAAAAGCATTATGTGATCAGGTAGCTAAAAGAAATTCATACTTAAGTCAGGATTTAGAGAAATATAAAAATCTTTTAAAAGATATGAAAAAAAGCCTTACTCAACATAAAAATACAATAGCTAAATTAAAAAAAGAGCTTGAAGAACAGCTTAAAATTCAGCAAAAGTTACATAAAGATTATGGAGAAATCATTAAAGAGTTAACTGATGAATTAGAAGGTGAAGAAGCAGAAAAATCTGAAACTGAACCTTCCAAAGAAGAACCAAAAGCTAAAGAAGAAACCTCTTCTAAATCAGACAGACCTACATTACCTCCAAGAGAAGATAAAGTAGATCATGTATCTGAAGCTACAAATATAATTTCAAATATTGCTGAAAAATCACAGAAAACAATAAAAGAAGCTACTGCTCCTAAAGAAGATTCTAAAACTAAAAAATGTCCTAATTGTGGTAAAGATGTAGACTCTACTTATTCTTTCTGTGATAACTGTGGACATAAATTAATATAAGGTGATTATATGGGTTTTTTCAACAATTTAAAAAATATAAAAGATTCAGCTTTAGAAAATGAAAAAATTCAAAATTATGATCAGCTCCAGGGAGTTTTCGATGCAATAGATTCACAAGCAGAAAAAGAAGTAGAAAAAGATAAAAAAGAAAGGGAATACTTTGAAAGTTTAACTCCAGAACAAAAAATAGAATATAAAAGAGTTAAAAAAAGAAACCAAAATCTTAAAAAATTAGGAATGTATGGTTTAACCGCAGCAGGTATGGCAACTGGTGTTGGAGTTCCTGTAATGATGGCTGCAGGAGCTGCAAATATTTTATCTGATGATAGTTTAACCTACAATAAGGATGTTCAAGATAGAAAGCTAAAAAAAGCAAATAAACAACAGAAGAAAGGAGGAGCTTCAAATAAAGGTAATGGAAATCCTAAACCTAAAGCTGAATATATAACAATAAACTACGATAATAAGGGTAACCCTATTGTCAGCACATTAGTGGATAGAGACCCTTATGATTTAAAACTAAGATACGAGGAATTAATTAGAGAATAGGTGATAATATGGCAGAAGAACAATACTATGATACAGATGGCGACGGATACTATGAAACTATAGGCGAAGACACTGATGGTGATGGAAATATTGATCAAGTTTCCATAGATACCGATGGAGACGGCTACACAGATACTTATGGTGCAGATACAGACGGCGACGGATATATAGATGTTGCTGGTGTGGACACAGATGGAGACGGATACGTGGATTATATGGAAGCTGATCTTGATGGAGACGGATACGTAGATACTGCTGGTGTGGACACAGACGGTGACGGCTATGTTGATTATGTTGAAATGGATGTTGACGGAGATGGCTACGTAGATACTGTAGGTGTGGATACAGACGGAGATGGAGTCATAGATTATGGTGAAGTCGATACAGATGGAGATGGAATTACAGACACATATTTATCAGATAGTGATGGAGACGGTGAGTTTGAAGAAACTGGCGATATCGAATATGATGATGGTGATGATTTAGATTATGATGGAGACAGTGATGATTTAGACTACGATAATGACAATGACACCGATTTTGATGACGGATATGATGATGACTACGATGATTATGGAGATGATATGTTTTAGATAGGCAAATATTTGATTAAAGAATTATCATTATACAAATTTTTTATTTTTTAAAAGGAGTGTAAGATTATGGTTTTTTGTGGAAACTGTGGAACAGATATAGGAGAAAGTAAATTTTGTCCTGAATGCGGTACAAAAGCACCTGAAAAAGAAAAAACTACAACTCAAAGAGAAGAAACAAACAGCATGCATACAGAAGATAATGTCAGTAGCTTAAAAAAGAAACAAAGATTTATCTCTGGTAAACTATCAAAAAAGCTTGGAAAAAGTAGGACAATTGACAAGTTTATGAGTACTGTAACCTCCATACCAGATATTGATAATTTAAAATCAGAAAAATCAAAAGAAAAATATTACAACTACTATAAAAAATTAGAGCCTTCATTTGCAGAAGTATATAATACAATTGATGATGCTTTCTTAAGAGTTATTTTCATTTTAGAAAGGGAAAAACTAGCTTTTGGAAATGATGCTGTAACAATTGTTATTTCAACTATTTACACTCCAACTAAAGATATGACTTTTGAAGAAGGAGTTGCTTTCTATCAGGACTTACTTAGTAAAACTGCAAATGAATTAGCTATTGAAAGACAAAAACCTGATTTTAGTGAAAGAGACTATTATCATATTAAATTTAAAGAAAGTAAAATAGAAAACTTTGCTAATTTTGGTTTACCTTCACCATTTAGGTAAATCCAATTTTTATTTTTATATTTGATATTATCAAAGATAGCTATTAATTAGTTTAAATGAACCATCTGTGAAACTAAATTGATACTGCCTATAATAAGATTTGTCTTTTTTAAAGTTAACATACATATGATCTTTATCTGATGAAGTCTCTATGCTAGTAAAAATAAACCCTTCCTTTTTAATTTCATCTATTAACTTAATAAACTCAGAAATATTAGCTAATTTATATTCAGCTGATTTTATATCTATATGTTCTTTATAATTTTTTGGTGTTGAAACCATTTTAAAATCTTTACTAAATTCAATATAATCTTTAAAAACGTATTTTCCTTCATATTCTAATTCATGAGTTTCAAAATTATATTTAAAGATTATTTTATTATTATTTACATCTGAAAAAGAGATGAGAGGGTACTCAATTCCAACTTCATTGAGTATGAAATTATATCTCTTTTCATATTCTACTATCCTATTTAATATTATAAATTTTTCAAAGGAATTATTATTTTCATTAAATGCTTCTTTTAACCTTGATTCTTCATTATATAACTCATATGTATCATTTTCAATATTATACTTGAATTCTTTTATTTCCATTGAGTCATTTCTACTAAAACCAACTATAATTTCCATATCATTATCCTTCTGTTGTGGTATAGCTTTATAATAGGATAATTTAAATCCATTACTCTTTTCTCTATTAATAAATTCAATGAATTTTTGTGAAGTTAATAAAGAAGAGTTTGATTCAAGAAATGGAACTGTTATATTTTCCAATTCTAAATAATCATCTTCACATACATATGTTCCACAGTCACAGATATTATCTCCTGAAGAAACATATGAACCACAATTTGGACAGAACGGCATTTAATCATCTCTTAATATTCATCATTCATTTTATTTATATCATACTCAAGATTTGATATATCACGATTAATATCCATTAGTAAAGTTGAAAATGGATATTCAAAATCATATGGAAAATTATTTGGTTCAATTTCATCTCTTAAATCTTTAAAGTCATCAAGCAACTCACTGTAACCATCTAAATCTTGATTATTTAGATTATAATATCTACTCTTAAGAGTGTCATATTTTGAGAAAATCTCCATTGTCATATTTTCTAAATCTGGTCCTTCATCATCTCCACCAACATAGGTTCCACACATACATGTATTGTCTCCTGGAGAAACATATGAACCACAATTTGGACAAAATGGCATTACAATCACCTCTTAAATATTATATTTTTACTTATTCCCATATATCAAGTTCATCAATAACCTTTGTTAAAGCAATTTTAACTTCATCCCAGTCCTCTGCGTCTTTAAGGTTGTAATATTCGTAGCTTCCCATACCATGACCATATGGTCTTGAAACATAGCATCCATAGTCAACTGTATAATCTTTATTTATGAATACGCCATATCCTCCTAACATATAAGAATATTTTCCATAATAACCATTAAAATCTTCACCAAAGTCTACTTTTAACTCCATTTCATTATACTCTGAATCATAAATTACTATTCCTTCATAACCTGAAGCATCAGGATCATGATACATCAATCCCATATTCAAAAATACTTGTTCATGGTTTTTCAATCCATTATCTATTGAATTTATTTCTAGTTCTACTTCTTCTTCTGGCCTTCCATTATCAAAAACCATGAATATCATAGTATCGTAAATGCTGGAATATTCAGATTTAATAAATTCTACTGCCTTTTCTATGTTTATTTTTTTAACCATATTAATCACCTAATTTTTAATTATTCCCATATATCAATTTCATCAATAACTTTTGTTAAAGCAATTTTAACTTCATCCCAATCTCCAATATCATTGAAGTTGTAATATTCATAGCTTCCCATACCATGACCATATGCCTCTGATGTGAAATAACCATAATCAGCTGTATAATCTTTATTTATGAATACACCATATCCTCCTCTTAGGAATGCATATTTACCATAATAGCCTTCATAATCTTCTCCAAAGTCCAAATCTAAGTATATATCACCATCTGGAGCATAAATTTCAAATTCATCACTTGCTTCTACAGGGTCGTGATATAATAATCCTAATTCTAAAAATATTTCATCATGATTTTTTAATGCTTCTTTAATTGAATTTTCCTCAAGACTTACATTTTCTTTTGGAATATCATTATCAAAAGCCATGAAAATCATACAATCAATAATACTTGAATGTTCAGATTCAATAAATTCAACAGCTTTTTTTATGTTTATTTTTTTAGCCATGTTTTTCACCTTTACTTATTATTATCTATCCTTAATATATAAATCTTGTGTATAAATAGTTAATAAAATATTAATAAAAATTAAAAATCATGATAAATTATTTTATTTTGAAATTTAACCTAATAAAATAAAAATTAAACAAAATAATAATTATTGAATTGAAAGTTAATGATAAATAAACAATTATTTTTAATAAATCAAAATAATAATCAATAAAATTAGATTTAAAAAACAAATAGTATTATTTTATTAATAAGTAAAATGAAAAATTATAGTAATAAAATTTTTTTTGGTCGTGAAGATATTATTGATGAAAACATAAAAGAGGCAAATGAAGATTCTGAAGAGTTAGAAGAAAAGCCATGGAAAGATTATAAACTGCATTTAGTGGTTCTTGTAATTGTAATAATAGCTGAATGGATTGGAAAACGTGAAATTCACCTCTCTGATTCTGTCAGTTTAATTATAATGCCCCTACTATATTCAATGGTATTGGGTTTAGCTTTAGTTTTATCTAAAAGATTTAAATGGATTTCCCTAAAACAATCCAGAATAGCTGAAGCTTCAATGCTATTATTTATTGGACCTTTGTTATGTAAACTAGCTGTTTCAAGCGGACAGTCAATACAGTTACTTTTTGATGTAGGTCCAGCATTAATATTACAGGAATTTGGTAATTTAGGAACTATCTTTTTTGCACTCCCAATTGCATTACTTCTAGGGTATAAACGTGAAACAATTGGTATGACAAATTCTATTGGTCGTGAACCTAATGTTGCAGTTGTTATTGATAAATATGGTTTTAATTCTCCGGAAACACGTGGAGTATTAATGATTTTTATTGTTGGAACTGTAATTGGAACTCTATATATCAGTTTCCTTTCAAGTATCTGTGTTTCAGCACTTCCACTACATCCTTATGCATTTGCAATGGCTTCAGGAGTAGGTAGTGCAAGTTTAAATGCAGCAGCACTAGCTCCAATTCTGGCATATTTCCCAGAATTAACTCTAAATATAGAAGCATTTGCAGGATTTAGTAACCTTCTTTCATTCTGTGTTGGAATTTATCTATGTATATTTGTAGCGATTCCACTAGCTGAAAAATTATACTACTTCCTTGAACCTAAAATTGGTAGAACCAGATCTGATTTAAAAAATATAAAAGAAAATGATGATAAGGAGATGAAATAATGACTGAAGAAACTCAAAAGAAAGAATTAGTTTCTATTGAAGAAGTTGTAAACTGGATTTTACTGCTTGTTATCTTTTCAGTTCTTGTTTCAATTGGAAGTTATGTAGGTTATCATCATCCAATTGGTCTTTCATTAGTGGGTATGCTTATATTATCCTTTGTTACCTTAATTGGAATGCTTTTAGAGAAATATATTCCTTATAATATCTCATCCATCATTTATATCAGTGTAATCGGTCTTATTATAGCACTGCCAATAATGCCAACCTCTGATTTTGTAATCTACTATGTATCTCATGTTGAGTTATTATCTATTGTGACAGTATTTTTAGCATATGTTGGTATAGGTATTGGAAAAAGCTGGGATCAGTTTAAATCAATGGGTTTTGGTGGAATCTTTGTAACAATGGCTGTTATAACTGGAACCTTTTTAGGATCAGCTATTATAGCTCACATTGTTTTAGTTTTAACTGGAACTCCAGTTTAATTTCTTTTTTTAGATTAATTATATTTTAATTTTTAAATTTTTTTATTTAACTAAGAACTCCCTTTTTTTTATCAAGATAGTTATTTGATATTATCTTACTCTTCTTCAGGGTCTTCAGGAAGAGAATCATTATAATCTGGATTCTCAATTATTTTATCATCAACAAGCATATATTCAGCATATGCTTTAATTGTAGGTGTAAAGCAGATTTCATACTCTTCATCATCTTTTAAAGTGTAATCATCATCCATCTGCTCTAATTCCCCATCTTCATTTTCTACGAATATTGTTTTAGTAAGGTAAATGTGTTTAACACCATCAATAACCTCAGATTTTACATTATCTTCATGTCTTGGAACTTTAATCATTTAAATAACTCCTGTTCAATTAATTTTACAAGATTCGGTAATCTATCAACAAAGTTATCATATTCATACAAGTATTGTGGTATTGATTCCGCTAAGTCTTCACTAAACTCATGATATCTTGCATCTTTTCTTCTTTTTTTATCATGATTGTTATTTGATATTATCTTACTCTTATGGTTATTAATATATTATATAAAATTATAATATAGAATATAATTATAATAATCAGGTTTTTGATAAAATGAGTAAAAAGCAAAGTTTTCATGATTTAAAAGAAATGTTAGAGCTTAGAGAAGGGGAAATTGATGAACTTAATCTTGAAATAGCTGAAAAAGATGAAAAAATAGCTAAACTAACAAGATATATTGCCAAGCTGAAAAATGACAATAAAAGTTTAGAAATTAAAATGGAAAGTGAAATCAATAATGAGAAAGCTAAGCTTAAGGAACTTAACTTTCTTGATGAAAAGTTAAAGGAAAAAGATGCCATTATTGAAGATAAACAAGACCAAGTAAAATATCTACGTGAATTAATAGATGACTATAGATTACAGATTAAAGAAGTTACAGAAAACCTTGAAGTTCAGCTTAGAAAAGTATCAAAAACCTATGAAGATTTACTAAATCAGAAAGATATGATTATTGAAAAACAGGATGAAAATATAGCTAGTCTAATAAAATCAACTGAAGAAATGAATAAAACAAATAAAACCAGTATGTACAGCCTTGAGGCTCAAAATAAAAAGTATCAAAAGTTAATTGATAAATTAGAAGAAAAGTTATAAGAAAATAGAGAATAATTATTCATCTATTCTTTTAATAAATTTGGCTGGGTTTCCAGCAACAATTGTATTATCTGGAACATCTTTAGTCACAACACTTCCTGCTCCTACAATTGAGTTTTCACCTACAGTTACACCAGGAAGAATAGTTGCGCCAATACCTACCCATACATTTTTTTTAAGAACAATCGGTTTTGCCTGTGTTGCACTTCTGTTTTCTGGGTTAAAATCATGGTTTAATGTAGTCAAGTTAACTTTCGGTGCAATAAATACACCATCCTCCAAAGTTATTCCTCCCCTGTCCATAAATGTGCATAACTGTTGGATTAATACATTTTTACCTATTTTTAAGTTTTTACCATAGTCAATGTAGAATGGTGGCATTAATGTGAATGTTTCATCTACTTCCTCACCTATAATTTCTGAAAATATTTCTCTTATTTCTTCATCACTATGAATTCCATTGTTTAATTCTCTGCATTTGTTCATAGTGTCCATAATTGCACCATATAACATTTCATATTCAGGATCATCTGTTGATATAAATTCTCCTGCTAAATCTCTTTCAAATATATCTGCCATTATATTCACCTCTGTCATTATATCCACCTATTATTAATATAAAATTATTATTTTAATATAAGTATAATTTTTAATATAAAATAATATTAACATGTTAAAGACAATATTATACTGATATGGTATATGGTGTTTTTAAATGTTATCTTCTTTTAGTAATGAACAAGCAAAGAAATGGATAAAATCCAATATTAAACTTATAAGAACTTTAAATAGCTGTGATTTATGGAAAGATTATAAATATATTACAGCTGAAAATAAGACTCTTTTGATTAACAGATATGATCCAATTGCTGAAAACATCAAAGATTTCCTTGAAAACTTTGATCCAATAAGCTATGTTTATATAATGTATAGATCAGAATTGGAAGAATTCATTGATAATTACAACAATATTGACAAGATTATTGAGGAGTCTAATGATAAATTTATCAAAGAGGAGTATAAAACTGCTGAAAAATGGATTAAATCAAAAATTGATTTGATTACCTCATTTGATGCTGCTACTCTATTTAAAGATAAGGGATATATTGAAAATGAAGATAAAAATGCCATAATTAATAAGTATAAACCTATAGCTGAAAATATTGAATGTATTAAAAATAAGTTTAATGGAATTGAAATTTTACATTTAGATAAACTGAATTCATTTGTTGAAAAATTCAACAACTTAGATGATGCAATTGATAAATTAAACAAAAAATTCATTGAAAAAGAGTATGAAAATGCTGAAAAAGAAATTAATTGCCATATTAATAAAATAAAAACTCTCAATAACAGTGATTTTTATGGTAACAGCATATACATAAAAAAAGAAGAAAAGACTGCCATTATCAATGAATATAAACCAATATCTGATGACGTTAAAGATTTCATTGATAAATTCAGTAAATTTGATTATATTACAATTCAAAATCTTGATATATTAAATGCATTTCTTGATAACTATGGAAATATTGATGGAATAATTGATAAATCTAATGAAAAATTCATCCAAAATGAATATGAACCTGCTAAAATCGAAGTTGATAGCTATTCCAAAGATATAACTTTATTCAATAGCTATGAACTTGCTCAAGATGAATACATAACAGAAGAAAAGAAAATAGCTATTTTAAATAATTATAAACCAATCGTTATTGAAATTAAAAATTTTTTAGAAAAGTTTAATGGAATAGAGGAAATAACAATTCCAAATTTAAAAGAACTGGAAAACTTTATTGACAATTACAACAATATTGATGAAACTATTAGAAAATCCAATAATAAATTCATCCAAAATGAATACAAACCACAGGAAAAGTTGATTGAAGAGTATATTGATGATATATCTTACTTAAACAACTACAACAACTGGGAAAATAAAGAATACATTTTTAAAGAAGATAAAAAACTATTAATTGAAAAATACAGTCAAATTGCCAATTATGTTAATAATTTTCTCAATAAATTCGGCAAAATCAAAGAGATTAACATCCCTTATTTAAATAAATTAAAGATATTTCTAAATAATTACAGTATTATAGAGCATATTATTCAGATATCAAATGATAGATTCATCCAAAAGGATTACAAGCCGCAGGAACAAAAAATCAAATCCAAACTAAATAAAATAAAAGAGTTAAATAATATCAAAACAGAATGTAAAAGTTTTATCTCAAAAAAAGAGAAATCTTCATTGATTGAGAAATATCAGCCCCTAGCTAGTTTTATTGATGATTTTCTAAATAAATTCTCTAAAATAGATGAGATAACCATCCCCTATTTAGAAGAATTACATGAATTTACTTACAACTTCACCCATATTGATGAGTTAGTTGAAAAATCTAATGAAAAATTCATGGAAACTGAATACAGACCACAAGAACAAAAAATCAAATCCAAACTAAAAGAGATAAGAGAATTAAAAAGCTATGAATCAGGATATAATGAATTCATCACAAAAAAGAAAAAGAAGTTGCTTATTAATAAATATAATGAGATTAACAATCTTGTTAATGATTTTATTAATAGATTCAGCAAGATAGAAGAAATAACAATACATCATATTGATGAATTAAATAAGTTTATTGAAAATTATCAAAACATTGATGATATAATTCAAACATCCAATGAAAAATTCATCCAAGAGAAGTATAAACCTGCAGAAAAGAGGATAGATTTAGATTTTGATGACATACAATACCTTAATAACTACAGAACATGGGAATGCAGCAAATATATCACAGAAGATGATAAAAAAACACTCATTGAAAAGTATAAAGAAAAATATATATTTGTTAAAGAATTTATTAAAAGATTCAGTAAGATAGAAGAGATAACAATACCTCATTTAGAGGATCTATACAAATTTGTTTCTAATTATGACAACATAGAAAAGATTGTTTTAATATCTAATAAAAAATTCATAGATAATGAATATAAACCAAAAGAAAAATGGATTGAAAACCATTTGGATGTTATTAACTCCTTCAATAATTATGAACTCTTAGATAACAAAAAATTCATCAAAGAAAAGGAAAAACTTGAAATTATTTTAGAATATGAAGAAATAGCTAAAAAAATTAATGATATAATAAACGAGTTGGCTAATGCCAATTATACAGATTATCAATATAAAGAAGATATTAAAGATTTCATTGATAATTATAAAAATATTAATGAAACTGTAGAAAAATCCAATGAAAAGTTTATAGATAAGGAATATAAACCTGTTGAAAAATGGATTGAATCTAAAATAAAGGATATTCGATTATTTAATGACTATAAACTGTGGAATAATAAAAGATATATCTCAAATAATGACATACCAGACCTAATAAATGAATATGAAAAGCTTGCATCTGATGTTAAAGAAGTAATTCATAAACTTGATTATTTTAATTATGATAACTGTCCTTACAGACCGGAGTTAGTGGAATTTATTAAAAACTTCGATAATATTGATGAAACCATAATAAAAGCTAATGAAAAATGGATTGAAGAAAATATATCTGAAATTAGGTCATTCAATAGCTACAATATCAGGGATAACAAGGAATATATTACCAGCAAAGACAAAATAGATATAAAAGAAGAGTATGAAAATGTTGCTGATAGTGTACAGTCTCTTCTTACTGATGACATTAGCTCATATTCCAATTACAAAAATGAATTTATAAAATTTATAACTAATTTTATCAACTTTCATGATACTATCAAAAAGGCAAATGAAATATTTATCAAAAATGAATATGAACCAGAAGAAGAATGGATTGAAGAAAACATAGATAGAATAATTTTATTCAGTAATCCTGAAAACTGGGACAACAGCACTTATATCACTAAAGATGAAATTTGTGAGAAATATAAATCAATGTTCAATAAAGTCACAAATATTTTAGAGAGATTTACTAAAGTACCTAAATTCTCTATTTTATACAAAAAAAAGCTAAGAATATTCAGTGAAAACTATCTAAATCCTGATGAACTAATTGCCATATCCAATGATATATTTATCAAAAATGAATATAAACCTGTTGAAGAATGGTTTATAAATAATTTAGAAAGCATAAAATCTGTAAACAGCTATGAAATCGGGCAAAATAAGAAAGTTATTCCGAAAAATGAAAAAAACACAGTTCTTACTGAATTCAAACCACTGGCTGAAGAGATAGCATCTATTTTAGATAAATTTGAAAAAGCCAATTTCAATAGTTATTCCTTTAAAAAAGAATTAGAATCATTTTTAGACAATTATAATAATATTGATGAAACAATTGATAAAAATAATGAAAAATGGTTTGATAAAAACAAAGAAGACATATATTCTTTCAATAACTATAAACTCTGGGATTTGAAGCAATACATATCTAAAAAAGAAATACCCGATGTTGTTGAATATTATAAACCTCTTAATGAAAATATTTTAAACTGCTTAAAAAGTGAAAATCCCTTTTTAAAAAATTACAATAATGACTTGAAAGCATTTAAAAATAATTATATCAATATTAAGTTCACTGTTTACAAATCCAATGAAAATTGGGTAAAAAACAATAAACAACTTTTAAGATCTCTTCATACTTATGAAATATGGGAAAATAAAAAATATATTGCAAAAAGAGACATACCTAATGTAATCAATGACTATAAAACCCATTTTAACAATATGAAAGAGTTTTTAAAAGAAACACCTAATTCAAAATCATACATTGAAGACATCAAGTCATTTATTGAAAAATTTAATAATATTATTAAAAAACCTGACACTTTAGATATAATAATCAAATATTCAAATGAAAAGTTTATTGAAAAAGAGTCAAAGTTGAGAAAACCTTTCTTTGACAATATTCAGAAAGGAAAACAATTAGATCCAGACCAGACAAGAGCTGTACTAACAGATGATGACAATTTGCAGATTATTGCAGGTGCTGGAACTGGAAAAACATTCACTTTGGTTGCAAAGGTCAAATATTTAACTGAAATTATGGGAATTTCTCCAGATGAAATATTAGTTATTTCTTTTTCAAATAATTCTGTAAATGATTTAAAAAGAAAAATGAATGAAGCTGACTTAGCTATTGAAAATATTTCTACTTTTCATAGTTTAGGCAGATCAATTTTGGATAATAAAGGTTTACCAATTGATACTAATGAGTATCTCTTGGATAAATTTGTTAAAATGTATTTTAAAGAAAAAATAAAAAACGATGAAGAAAAAATTAAGGATTTAATTGAACTTGTAGGATTTTATTTTGATATGCCTTCTGATGTTTCTGAAATTGATGAATTAATTGAATTATACGAAGAAGGGACAGATTTACATTTAGAAACATTAAAAAGTAAACTATATGGATTTTCTAATGATAAATTTGGATATGAAACCTTACAATATGAATTTGTTAAAAGTTATTACGAGCTACTAATATCTAACTTCTTATTTTTGCATAATATAAATTATGAATATGAGAAATTATACGATGGAGAAATAAGATACAAATCCAGCATATTTGAACATTTCTTATTTGATGATTATGAGACCATTTCTTTTGTTTTTAATGGATACCAGAATAGATTATTGAAAGAATTCCTGTTTAATGATTTAGAAGTGAATATACCTGAATCAATAAAAAATAAAACTACTAAAGATATTTTTTATAATATTTTTAACAACAATTTAATTCCAAAATCCATAAAAACTGAAATTGGTAAAATAGTGGGTAAAAAAACAGATATCTATAGAAATACATATACTTATAAGCCAGATTTCTATTTAAATGATTATGATTTGTATTTAGAACATTTTGGAGTTAATAGACAGTGCAAAGCATTATGGTTAAAAGATGATGAAAAAATAAAAAAATATACAAAATACATGTACCAAAAAAGAAGAACACATGAAAAAAATGGTACAAAGTTAATTGAAACCTTTTCATATTATCATCATGAAAAAAGATTACTTGAAAGACTTGAAGAAAAATTAATAGCTGCAGGTGTTGAAGTAAAAGAAATTGATTACGAAGAGATTTATAATACTCATTTAAATCCAGAAAAAAATATGCATAAACTGAAAAATCTAATCAAACTAATTAAAACATTTATAAATCTATTTAAAGGCAATAATTTTTCAGCAGCAAAATTTGATGAAATAAGAAAAGAGAATTCCCTTGAGAAAAATGAATTTATGAAGAATAGAACAGAACTATTCATTAATCTTATTGAAGATATTTATATAAGCTATGAAAATTATTTAAAGAAAAATAATCTAATTGACTTTAATGACATGATTAACAATGCCACTGCAGAAGTTGCTAAAAATGGGTATGATAAAAATTTCAGATATATCCTGGTTGATGAATATCAGGACACTTCACTTACCCGATATATGCTTTTAAAAGAAATTAAAGAGAAAACAAATGCAAAATTAGTAGTTGTTGGTGATGATTGGCAATCTATATATGGTTTTACAGGCTGTGATATTGATTTATTTACAAATTTTAATAAATACTTTGATGACCCTGCCATATGCAAAATTGAAAACACATACAGGAATTCACAGGAACTCATTGATGTTTCAGGAAATTTTATCTTGAAAAATGAAAAGCAAATAGAAAAAGAATTAACATCAAAATCACCAAACCAAATTAAAAAACCAATCAAAATATATGAATACGATTCAAATATCTTAAAAGCCCCTCTGTTTGAACAAATATTAGATGAAATTGCAAAAACTAATTTAAATAATAATATTTTAGTTTTAGGTAGAAATAGAAAAGATATATTAAGTATAACTGATAATTCAGATAATTTCGAAGTAAAAGGTCATGTAGAAGCAGGTGCTCCAGTAGATATTATTTATTATAAAAATCCTTCCCTTAACATAAAATACATGACAGTGCATAAATCTAAAGGTTTAGAAGAAGAAAATCTTATTTTAATAAATCTTGAAGATAAATATGCTGGATTTCCTAATAAAATGGAAGATGATCCTATTCTTAAATATGTTATGATTGATAGGGAAGAAAGTGAAACAAAATATCCTGAAGAACGTAGACTTTTCTATGTTGCATTAACAAGAACTAAAAATAATGTTTATCTGTTAACTCCAGAAGTCAAACAATCCCAATTTGTCGAAGAAATTAAAGAAGAATCTGATAAAGTTAAAATTGAAACTTATGAATTAACAGATGATATGAAAATGGATTCAAATAAAACCATTAGAATACCAACACATTTAAAATGTAATAAATGTGGAATTGGAAATGTTACACTAGTTAAAACTTCAAAAGGCAAGTCTTTCTTCTTTTCATGCTCTGAATATCCCAGATGTAAAGGACCTAGTGGTATTTATACTGGTAGTTTAAGTAATATAAAAGATATTGAATATTGTCCCCACTGTGATGGTATTACTTACAAAACAACAGGCATAAATGGTCCTTTTTTCACATGCTCTAATTGGATTCTAAAAGGATGCAAAGGTAAAAGAGATATAGGTAAGAACTGTCCAAGATGTGGAAACCCATTAACTAGACAAATTAATAAAAAAACAGGAAACGAATACATTAAATGTTTTGGATGTAAATACACATATCGTGAATAAAATCCACTAATTTAATACAAATAATCTTTTTATATTCTTTTAACATATATCTTTAAATATCAAATATAGAGGATATAAGAAAAATGAAAATATGTTTATATGGAGCAGCCAGCAGAAACATAGACAAAAGCTTTACAGATGAATGCTACAGACTAGGAGCTGAAATAGCTAAAAAAGAACATACATTAATATTTGGTGGAGGAGATACTGGAATAATGGGTGCTGTCAGCCAGGGAGTAATTGACAACAATGGAAAAACTGTTGGAATAGCACCCGAATGGATTGATGATTTTGAAAAGCTCTCACCAAACTGCAGCGAGTTCATCTATGTAGACTCAATGGATGAGAGAAAAAACCTATTTTTAGAAAAATCAGATGCATTTATAATAGCTCCAGGAGGAATAGGAACGTTAGATGAGCTATTTGAAATCCTTACACTTAAAAAATTAAAAAAACATGATAAAGAAATAATTATTTTCAATTTAAATAGCTATTATGATAAAATGATTGAGATGCTCAATGAAATGGATGAAAAAAGATTTTTAAACACCACATTTGAGTTATTTAAAATAGCTGATACAGTTGATGATGTTTTAAACTATTTAGAGTAGGTAATATGAGTATAGAAATTAGAGAAGGTAGACCAGGTGAGGCAAGTTTAGTAGCACACCTCTTTTTTAAGCTATTTGAAAAAAATCATGACTTTCTTCCCACAGTTGAAGGTTATATCTTAAATTCAATAGCTGAATATTATGATGACTATGAAGACAATGGATTATGAGTAATAGATGACAATGGTGAAGTGAAAGGAGCAATCAGCGCTGTTAAAAAAGGTGATAACCTTGCACAGTTAAGATTGTTCTGCATCCATGAATCTCTGCAGTCCAAAGGATATGGAAACAGATTACTTGAAATAGCTATGGACTTCTGCAGGAAAATGAACTATACCCATGTAATCTTATGGACAGTTGACATATGCAGTGAGGCACGCCATCTATATTCAAAATTTGGCTTTGAATTAACTGAAACAAAGGAAAATACTGAATGGGCAGATTATAAAATGACTGAAGAGAAATGGGAAGTAGAATTGGAGTAGATTATATGGAAATACGTGAGATGAAAGAAGGAGAGGCAGGTTTAGTAGTATACTTTCACTATAAAGTAGCTAAAAAGGCATATGACTTTAATCCATTAATGGAGAAGGAGTTTCTTGAAATAATGTGTGAATACTTCAATGATGAGCAGAACAAATACTGGGTAATTGAAGATGATGGTGAAATTTTAGGATCTCTTGGTGTTGATAAAATCAATGAAAATGAAGCCCAGTTAAGGTTATTTGCAACTGACCAATCAATTCAAGGTCAAGGTGCAGGTAAAAAGCTTGTAAAAACTGCTTTAGATTACTGCAGAGAAATTAACATAAAGCATGTTATTCTTGAGACCATGGATATATGTAAAGCAGCCCGTCATATTTATTCAAGCTTTGGCTTTAAATTAGTTGAAAAGATTAGAGAGGATAATGAAAGTGCTGATTATCCAATAGTAGAGGAAAAATGGGAGCTTGAATTATAGCTCTTTAAGATTTAAATATCTTGTCTAAAATAAATTAATATAATTTACAAATTTTTTTATTAAGGGTAGAATATGTCTTTTCAATTAGTTTCAACTATATTTATTGCAGTTGCCTTAGCTATGGATGCATTTAGTGTATCTATAACCAAAGGTTTTACACAAAAGGATTTGATTAAAAGTCAAGTATTTTATTATGGGCTTTTCTTTGGATTTTTCCAATTTTTAATGCCACTTTTAGGTTACTTATGTGGATCTACTGTTGCATCATTAGTATCTGCAGTTGCTCCATGGATTGGTTTTATTCTTCTTTTAGCTATTGGATTAAATATGATTCGCGAAAGCTTTGGTGATGAAGAAGAAGTTACTGACAAGTTCAGCTTTAAGGAGGTTACATTACTTGCTATAGCTACAAGTATTGATGCATTTGCTGTTGGTCTTACCTATGCATTCTTAGGAAGTGAAATCTTAATTCCTTCACTTATTATTGGTGTTGTAGCATTTTTATTTGGAATCTGTGGTGTTTTCATAGGCAGAAAAATAGGAAATTACTTTGGAAACAAATTCCAGATTGTTGGAGGAATTATTCTCATAGTTATAGGTGTTAAAATTCTTCTTGGATTTTAAATTCTTTTTTTTAAAATTTAATAGTTTATTCAAATATAACTTCATTTAAACACAATTTATATATCTTTTCTTTAATAAATAATCTAAAAGGAGAGATATAATGGAAAAGAAAAATTTAATGATAATCATATTAGCTATTATTGTTATAGCCTGTGTGATTGTTGGAGCATTTATATTATTAAGCTCCGATTCAGAAAGTGACAATAATCAAGCAAATATAACAAATAATACAACTACTAATATTACAAATGACACTGCTGAAGTGATTAGTGAAGATGAGGATACATCAGAGTCTTCAGACACCTATTATAACGAAGCAGGAGATATGCCTTCTGAAGAGTATGAATACCATTATTCTAATCAGTTCGGAGAATATGTCCGCTTTGATCCAGATGTTTATGTTATTGACCCTTCTTCAGGTTTACCCTACCATGGAGGATATGTTGACATTGATGGAAATCCAATTTCATTATAAAAAAAATCTCATTTTTATTTTTTTAGAAGATTTATTATATCAAAAAAAAATTATTTTAAAAAAAAAGTAAAAATCAAGTAATATTTTACTTGATTTAAGGTGTTTTATGGAGGAATATAAAGTTTAAATTCTCCTTAATGCATCTCTTGCATCTGCTTCAATTCTGGATATTTCTTCATAGGAATCACTTCCATATCCAAAATCCCAATCTATTACTAATACGCGAATTTCATCAAGGATATTATTATATACTTGTGATGCACGTGAATAATTACCATTTCTTTCATAAGATCTAGCATCATTGTACATATCTCTTAATTTTTCATAGTCTTCTCTGAAACTTAGTATAAATGATGTTCCACAGCTACATGTACTATCTCCAGATGGTACAAATGCACCACAGTTCGGACAATATGGCATTCTTAATCATCTCCCTTTTTAATGTTGTGTATAATATGTTATTATAATGTTATAATATATAAATGTATTGTTATTGAAGATAATTATTGAAAAAACACAAATTTATTAATGAGTTTTCTTGAAAATTTAGTATTTCATTTTGCAGATTCAAGGAACAATATTCTTAACATAAGGTATTTTTTTCATAATGTATAATGTCAAGAGACATAAGGGGATTACAATTATTGGAATTGCTACTGAGAAGCCCATTGAAACAATATTTAATTTAAAATAATGGGCAATGATATTGATAAAATAATAATGAATCAAATATATTCCAAAAGTATATGGATTAAATAAATAGACAATTTTCTCAATTCTTTTCCTGAAGTTATTATGTTTACATAGCTCTTTTGCAAAAATCCAAACAGCTATTGAATAAAGGATTGTTGTTGGATAAGAATAGGATTTAAACATATATGTTGACTGATGCATTGTTTCATAAAAAACTTGGGTTGGTAAAAACATCCCTAAGAGTCCTAAAATACCCAATACATAAAATATAATGCGATATTTTCTCTTTAATTCAATTTCATTTAATATATAACCTAAAAATGGATAAATAAATAATCCACTGGCAAAAACAAATTCTGGACGTATATAAATAGGTGTTGCAGTTAGGTTAAATATACATGGTATCACAGAACAGAATATGAAAAGCAAAATCGCATAAAATGAGAATAATTTAATTCTTTTTTCTTTAGGAACATAACTTAAAAGTGGAATAAGCAAGTATATTGCAAATAAAGGTATGAAAAACCAGTACAAACTTTGTTCTATACAAATATTATAAAGATACAATAATATATTTCCATCCATAGGTATTTTCAGGAAATAAATATTAAACAAACACAAAATAACTAGCCAAAAACAAAAAGGGATAACTACTTTTCTCAAACGCTTTAAAAAATAAACTTTGGAATCATAGCGTGTTCTATAATCCATCAATGTAGCTCCACTAATCATATAAAAAATAGGCACTGCAAAAAAGAAGAAACACAAAATAAAATTAGAAATAAACCAAAAGTTAGATGGATTTCCAGCATCATAACGATAAATTGAACCATGCATAATAACTACAGAAATTGCTGATAGAACTGCTAGAAATGATATGTAGAATATTTTCCTATTTTTGGTTTCAACATTTTCAACAACCATAATAGTTCCCCGTTATTTATATAAAATATTTTTATTTTATAATTATATTTTATAAAGGATATAAATCTTTATTCAATAGTATTTTAAAATGTACTTTAAGTTATACTTAAGTAAAAAAAGAAAGTAGAATAAATCTACTTTTAGAAATTAAAAATGTTTTCTAGTGAAAATCCACCAGTATTGTTCTGAATAAAACTGTTAATTTGGCTTTGATAATCAGAAGCCTGACCCTGTACTAATTGAGTTTGCCTAATACTTTCTGCCAAACTCTCAATATCCTCAGATGAAAGTATGATATTATTATTAACAGTTACATTATTAATTATATTTACAATTGTTTCATGATTAGTGATGTTTTGAGCTTCTACTTCTTCTTTAACCTCATCAACAACATCAGTTAAATCATCAGCACTTACATTAGAATTATTTACAATTTCTGAAGTTGTGTAAATCTCTTCATTAGCTGCTTCTTTTACTTCTTCTGGAATTTCAGTATTGGTTGCATATTCATAGGCACTCATAATTCCAGCTAGTGCAGATTCTCCAGTAGCAGAAACAGGACTTGTTACAATAACATGGCCTTTTGTAATTCCAGTTGATTCTAAAGCTGATTCATACATGTCATCAGTAACTAAAGTGATTCTGGAGTGATCAACATCAATAGATAAATCATCAGAGCTTCCTAAATCAACTAAAGAAGATGAAAAAATTTGTCCTGAAGTATAAGTATCCTGACTAATGCCCTGAGAGATTGCATTTACTTCATCTGCAGTAATAATTTTATAATTCATACTTTCAAGATTTCCATAATTATTATTGATGAAATAGCTATCAACTAAAGACTTATACTGGTCATTAGCAAATGTTGTTTCACCATATGTAATAACAGTTGAATTATTATCTCCACCATTGATACTATTTGCAGATAAACCTACTCCACCTGCAATAAGTATTACAACAACAATTATTCCAATAACTGCTTTACGCACATTATCACCTCATTGTATGTATATTTTAATAACAAAATAATTTATATTTTTGCATTTATTATATAGCCAATCTTGTATAAATCTTTTATGTTTTTGAAAACTAGTTAAAAAATTATTAAAAACAGTCAAATAGGATAATTTTATTTAAAAAATAAAAAAAGATTAGAGAACACAAAGTTCTGTTTCAATATTTGGAATATTATATCTATTCAATGTATATTCCTCAATAATTTGTTTATTCTCTTTATTATGGATTAAAAAACCAACAGAAATAATTAATGTAATAAATTTTTCATTTACAGCAATATCCATATTAAATAAAAAAGGCTTTTTAAGACTGTGTTTTGGAATATTAAAAAGTTTTGAAGCATCATGTATCTCTAAAGAAACAGGAACATTATCTTTATCAAAATCTAATAACAAACCTTCTTTAATTTCAACAGTTTCATTATAAATAAAATCTCTTTTAACCTTAATTCCCAATATATCAGAAGATAAATCATATTTATAAGTCACTTCAAATGAATTTTCATTTCCTTTCTTTTTCATGTTCACGCCTCCTTTTATCAAAAGAGTAAACAGTAATTATTAGTACCTTTTTATCATCATCAATTTCAATAATAATGTATAAATCCTGTGATTTAATAGTTTCATGGGGATAAATTATCTTAAATCTATTTTCTTTTGTTTTAATAATAGCTAAAGGAATTTTATTTAACAAACAATCAAAAATATAAGCGAAGTTATATCCTCTGTTAAACCATTTATCTAAAACATGATTAACCATATTAATTTCATTAGGATTGCAAGTTTTTAAAATTCTTTGAGCATCTTCAATGTTATAGTCCTTCAATAGCTATCACATCAATATTTTATTATTTATTTAATTAAACATATAAAAACTATTTCAAAATAATAATTTACATGAATTTAATTTTAAGTTCAAATGAAAAAATTATATTAAACTTAAAATAAATGATTATAAAATTTTATTTTGAAGTTTTATATATTCAAATATCATTAATTCAAATATAAAAATATTTCTAAATGTTATTTAATCTAAAAACAATAAATAAAAGAGAAATAAATAAATTAAAACAACATCAACTAATAGTTAAAATAAAATACTTTTTAAACACAATATAAATTTATGTTTCTTTATCATATTAATAACAATAAATTAACACCCATTAAAAAAGTAGAAATTAAAAAAGAAAGGGACTTACAGAATATTACAGAAGCAAACCTTAATCAAATTTTTAATTTAAGATTTATTGCCAGTGAATTTCAAGTTGATAACTTTAGGATTGATACTTTAGCTTTTAATGAAGAAACAAATGCATTTGTAATCATTGAATATAAAAAGAATCAAAATTATAGTGTTATAGATCAAGGTTACAGCTATTTATCCATACTTCTAAATAACAAGGCTGAATTTATTTTAAAATATAATGAAAACATTAAAGAAAGTATTGGAAAAAATGATGTTGACTGGTCCCAAAGTACTATTCTTTTTGTTGCTCCAAAATTCAATAGCTATCAGCTAAAAGCTATTGAATTTAACGACATTCCCTTTGAATTATGGGAAATTTCTAAATTCAGTAATAATACTCTATTATTTAATAAAATCAATACTTCCAATTCCAATGCTTCAATTAAAACAGTTTCCAATATTACATCAACTACCACTGAAGTAAATAAAGAAATAAAAGTATATTCTGAAGAAGATCATATTCTAAACAAATCTGAAGATGCACAGGACTTTTATAGGGAATTTAAAGATAGAATATTTAATGAATTTCCAAACTCTGAAATTTATTATACAAAATATTATTTTGGATTTAAAAATAATAACACTATTTTCTGTACATGCATACTTCAGCAAAATTTAATAAAAGTTTGGTTTACTGTAAAAGGAAAATTAGATGATTATAAAAACCTTACAAGAGATGTTAGCAATATTGGCCATCATGGACTTGGAAACTACGAGATTAAAATACCAATTGGTAGTGATTTAAATTATCCTTTAAGCTTGATTAAACAGGCATATGATGAAATAAATCAATGAAAAAAAAATATTAATAGTGAATACTCATGTCAATTAAATTAAATCCAGAACAAGAAGAAGCAGTAACCTATTTAGGTCCAAAACCTTTACTTATTGAAGCAGGACCTGGATCAGGTAAAACACGTGTACTTATTGAAAGAATTAAATTTCTCCTAAACCAAGGCATCGAACCATCTTCAATGCTTGTAATTACTTTCACTAAAAAGGCTGCACATGAACTTAAAGAACGTTTAAACAATGATAATATAGCTCAAAGTATTATAAATGAGATGCAGATTTCAACTATTCACAGTTTCTGTCTGAATCTACTAGCTGACAGTAATATTAATATATTCAATATTTATGATGAAAAAGAGCTTATAATGTTTTTAAGCCAGCACAAAAAAGAGTTAGGATTTACAGGAGAATTTTATATCCCTAACAGTCAATTGAAAGATGTTGTTAAAAAGTATGATGAGTATTCACTTTTTGATGTGGATGTTAATGGTTTATGTGACTATATCCATGAAAATCATCCTTATAGTGAAGAATATGTTGATTTAGTAAAAAAAGAATTTAGGCAAAAAGGCAAATTTCCAAGGAAAGCTCTTAAATATGATAAAAAGGTTAAAAAGGGTGAAAGAAATCTGGAAGATGACTGGTATGATGCAAAATACTTTAAAATAGCTGAGTCTTATCCTAGATTTTTAAAGCTTTTAAAAAGAAATAACATTTCAACTTATGATTTGCTTCAAAAAGAGGCTCTTAATTATCTTATTAAGAATCCTATAACACAATATACCAATATTTTAATTGATGAGTTTCAGGACACTGACCCTATTCAAATTCAGATTTTTGAGATTCTTTTAGGTGAAATACTTAAAAATAAAGGTTCTTTTACTGTTGTTGGTGATGCAGATCAGAAGATTTATGGATTTAGAGGTGCAACTGGAGATTATTTTGAGTATTTACGTTCAAGATATTCCTGTAAAAACCTGGCACTTAACTATAATTACCGTTCCACTGATGATATTATCTCAATTTCCAATAATTTTATTAAGCATCAGAGAAGTAAAACCTCTCAAAAAATGCTTAAAGGATTTAGAGAGATTAATAAAGACTCTTTTTATATGATAACTTCCAGTGACAAGAGATCTATAAAAGTTAGTGAAAGTGAAAATATTGGCCAGCTTATTAAGTATTTAGTGGATGTGAAAGGCTTAAAATATAGCGATATAGCTGTCCTATACCGTTCACTTAAAAATGACTCTGAACATTTAGTTAATTACCTTAAAGAAAATAATATGCCTTTCCAGATGTCTGGACTTGCTGATTTGGAACTTAAAGAGGAAATTCAGATTATTCTAACCCTTTTCTATTATATTGTTGATTTTACATCTAAAGTTCCTCTAAGAAATAGCTGGAGTGGAAAATGGCTCAGTTTAGAAACACTAGCTGAATCTGAGCTTATTAATTTATCAAAAAGAACTTCAGATATTTTAATTAAAAAACAAGAGGAATACGAAGATTATACTTTTAATCTCTTTAAAGATATGTATTTAAAAGAGTTTGGTGAGAAAACAAGAATAAGATCATTCAATGGCATATTTACAAATCCTCAGGTGCCTGATGAGTTTATAGAAAAGTTATTTGATAATATTGAAAAACCAACACTTGAATTAAGTCAACTGGAAAATTGGGGAATTACTGATGAGAATGATTTGAAATTCTTTGAGAAATTTAATCTTATTAGAAATCAGGTAACTGCACTTCCAGATATTAGACAGATTAATGACGAAGAATATTTAAATGAAGTAATGGAAGTGTTTAAAGAACAGTTCAATATGGAATCTATTCCTACAATCCTAGATATTTTCTATAAGATTTTAGAGCTTTGTGGATTTTTGGAAAACTTCCAAGAAAATGTATTTAAAAATATCGGCAGATTTAGTGAAGTCTTATATGAATATGAAACTGTTGTGTCAAAATATGATTTTGTAGGCCTATTTTGGTACTTATCATCTAATCTTCGTGACTATGAATCCTCTGTTTCAAAAGATAAAGGTGTTTTCCTATCTACTATCCATAAATCCAAAGGTCTTGAATTTCCAGTAGTTATTGTAGCATCAATTAGAGAAGGTGCCTTACCAAAAGAGTTTACAAATCCTCTTGAAAACAGATTTAAAAATGGAAGTGCTATCTATTACACTCCATCTGAATATTTAAAACACAAAAACTTAACCTTAGATGAAGAAGAAGCTGAACATCAAAGAGAAGAGGAAAGGATTCTTTATGTTGCAATTACAAGAGCAGAAGATATAGTAATTCTATCTCTTAATGAAATTGAAAATCAGCTTCCTGAAATTGGTCAAGATTTAGTTGAGAATAATGATGAATGCCTAAAGGAACTTACTTTAGATAATTTAGATGAACTTCCTCAAATTGAAAGTAGTGATGTAGATAACAGTATAGAGAAATTGGATTTAAGTTATACTGGTTTAAATGATTATCAGATGTGTCCATTAAAATACAACTTAATCTACAACTATGGATTTAAACAATCAGATAGTGAAGATATTAGCTATGGATTGATAATGCATGAAATATTCAATATCATAAATAAAGAACTTAAAGATCATGGAAAAATGCCTAGTGAAAGTGAAATTAGAAAAATAGCTGAAAAATCATATCATAAAGAACAGAATATCATCCATAATTCAGAAGAGCTGAACTCTATTGTAACAGCTGTAAATGAATACTATGACAAAATAGGTTCAAAAATTAAAGTATTAGAAAGTGAATATGACTTCAATATACGTGAAGACAATTACAACCTAAAAGGAGCTATTGATTTACTATATGAAACTTCTGAAGGTAAAATAGGAATTCTAGACTATAAAAACAGTGAAGATGGAGAATCTAAGAAATGGAAATATGAAAAACAGCTATCAACTTATATATTAGCTCTTAAAAATGATGCTAAATACAAAGACATTACAGTTGATGAAGCTAAAATCTACACAATGAAGGATTCTAACTTAATTGATATTGAAATAAAAGATACATATAGCTATAATTTAAACATTGATAAAGCAGCTAGTAAAATAGAAAACAATAACTTTAAACCTCATGAAAGTGCTGCCTGTGACTATTGCAAGTTTAAATTTTTCTGTAATAAATAAAAAGATAATATTAATTTTTATTTATTTTTTTTAAAAAAAGTTATAAAATATTCTAAAATCTCAATAAATCCAATTAATATTTTTAATTCTTTTAAATTCTTTATCAAAACTAACTAAATTTTCAATACCATATTCTTGCATTAATATAATAATACTAGAATCTGTAAAAGATAACTTTGTATTAGTTAATCTATAAACATCTAAAACTTTATCGTTGAAATTGTTAATTTCATATTCATTTAAAATATTAAAATTATCATTTACAAGTTCATAAGCTTCAATAGCTGCTGTTAATCCCAATTTATTTCCTATCACAGTGATAATCTCATTTATAATCAAATTTGAAATATAACATTCATTATTTAACAAATCTTCATTTATAATCAATTTTTTTGCTTTTTCATGATTAGAATCTGTCTTAATAATCGATGAAACAATAAATGAAGTGTCTAAAAATACTTTCATTTATAAAGCTCCTTTTTTAACTCTACACTATTTGTTGGTTCATCTAATGAATATTTACCTAACATCTCTTTGAATGTTCTTTTTTTCCTGAATTTTACTTCATAGGTATTATCTTCTTTTTCTATCCATTCCACGATAGTATTATTATCAATAGATTCTTTTTTTCTAAGATGTGCAGGAATTGTAGTTTGATTATTGTATACCTTTGTTTCAATACCCATTTTATCACCTATTAAATTGTATATCAAAAGGCATAAATAAATTTACCTATTAATTGAAATCAATACAGTTATTCAAACTAATTTTTATCAATTCAAATAAATTTTAATCATGACATTTAATAATATCAAAAATATACTTTATAGTATAAAGAAGTGATTAAATGAATAACAAGTCATTAATAACAATACTTATTATACTAATTGCCTGTTGTATTGTTGTTGGGTTATTCTGCGTATTTTCTGCAAATACAGCAGAAGACAATAATATGACCCTTAACAATACAACAAATTTAACAAATAGTACAAACGCAACTGTTGTAGAAGAATCATCACAAAGCTATGAATCATCATCTCAATATCAAGATCCACATCCTGACTGGGTTTGTGAAGGTGACTCATGGTATAGTGTAGAATTAAGTGAAGGACATTACGGAATATATGATAAAGAAAGCGGAAGATTACTTGGAACTGGAGATATGCCAGATAGACATGGATACCATAGCCCAGAATATCTCGAAGATCAAAGCTCTACTGTAAAATACAGAAGTGACGGTGAATATTACTCTGGTTAATAAATAAAAACACTAACAAGAAATATTTTAATAATCAATAGCAAAATACTATTTAATAGGAGTTTATTATTATGGTTTCAATTTATAAAGTTTCAAAAGAAGATGTTAATGCTATTTTTGCAGTTGATTTTGCTTCTAATCCTGTTTTGTATTTCTTTGAAAATAGTGAATGGGTTAAAGATGACGATAACATCACTAATGACTCAATAGCTGAAATTTATGGTGGGGATGTTACTTTAGATGATTTGAAAGTTCTTGAGTTAGGTGAATGTTCCAAGATTCCTGATGGAGATATAACCTGTTTAACTAAAATGGAAGAACTTTCAGAAGATGTTGAAGAATTCTTAAACACCTATGCTGAAATTATTAAGATTCAAGAAGATTTTTAAAATAAAAAATAGCTAGTAATTGTATAATCCAAAAGTTAAATTAATAAAAAGAGTTTATGAAGATTAAAGAACCTATATGGCATCTAATTCGCCCCTCATCAAGACAAATCCATATAGGTCATAACCATAGGGTTTTACCTTAATCTTTCATTTAATAATTATCTTAGTAAAATATATAAATTTTTTCTTCTAAATTATTACTTTATTTCATTTATAAGTCAATATTAATAAGTAAATTTATAATTTAGAATTTTTCTAAAGCTCCATCTTCACTTATTTTTTGAATTAATTCTTTAGTATCGTTTAATTCATCTCCACATTCTTTAAGAAGTTTATTAGCCTGAGTGTATAACTCAACAGCTTCTTTTAGTGGTACATTTTCTGATTCCAATTGTTTAACAAGACTTTCAAGTTCATCTAATTTTTCTTCAAAGCTTTTATCCATAGTTACACCTTATTTATTTCAATATAAGTAAAATCATCAATATTATCACAATTACTAAAAATATAATAATTATACTTTTAATTTTAGATTTTCTCATCACTTCAGGATCTTTTACAACATATCCTTTCTCAACTAATTTTTCAGGATTTAAAACAGCCAATTTTTCTTCAAGAATAGCTAATTTATTTTCATAGTTACCCACTATTCTATCAATATTATTTTGTAAACTTTTATTTATTTCATTAACCAGCTCATATTTTCCATCCAACAGTTGGCATGGATTAGTGAGAACATGATTGTTTTTAAAAATCATCAGATTATTTAGCGATGAATTTAATTTATTATCCATTATATTATCCAGATTATTTCTAACTAAATCTAGATTATTCCTTTTAATTTCAAAAGACTCCATTAAATTTACTGATTTTAAAGATTTGGTCTGTAAATTAAGTTTGTTTTCACAGCTAACTAATAGATCTTTAATGTTATTAGATAGGTTATCCTTAAATAAAGATAGTTTATTAGCTTTTTTATCTAAAATATAATCCGGATTATTAAGTAAATATGAACTTCTAAATCCATCTAAGAGCATTTGATTGGAGGTAATTAGCTGATTCAGTGATTTATCAGCATTTGACTTTAATAAATTTAGAGTTTCATGCTTGTTTTTATATTTCAATAGAGGATTTTTCAGATAGTTATTATTCCTAGAATTATTATATCTGTGAGTTAGATTATCTAATTTGGAATTCATCAAGTCATTTAATCTTATCTCAAAGTTTCTTAATTTCTCATGCATCTCCATTTTATTTGGAACTGCAATTTCAGCAGCTTTTGTTGGTGTGGCTGCAACTTTATCTGAAGCCAAATCTGATAAAGTTTTATCAGTTGAATGCCCAATAGCTGTAATGATAGGTTTTTTAGAATTAGCTACTGCCCTTACAACTTCTTCTTTATTGAAATCCCATAAATCCTGTGCACTTCCACCACCACGACCTAAAATTATCAAATCAACATCAGATTCATTAGCTAGTGCAAGATTTTGAGTTATACTCTCTGTTGACTTTGCACCCTGTACAGTTGTATTCCAAATTAAAATCTCTGCAGGCCATCTTTTTTCAATATTACCAACAATATCTTTAATAGCTTTACCACTGGCTGATGTTAATACACCAATCTTTTTAGGAAATCTAGGAAGTGGCTTTTTTAAATCAAATAATCCTTCCTTTAACAGTTTTTCTTTAAGTTCCTCATATGCAACATATAGTTCACCCAAGCCTGCCTCTTCCATATTCTTAACAGTTATCTGTAGATTTCCACGAGGTTTATAAAATGAAACATCTCCTTCGATTATAACATCCATTCCATTTTCAGGCTTGAATTTAAGACTTCTTCGGGCATATTTAAACATTACACAGGAAATTTCTGATCTTTTATCCTTTAGTGAAAAATAGAGGTGTCCTGAAGCATAACGTCTGTTTAAATTAGTTATTTCACCCTGAATTTTGACATTTCTAAATTCATCATGAGAGGTGATTTTTTTATTAATTAAATTATTTAAAAGACTGATTGAGTAAATTTTTTCCTCTTCCTGCATTAAAACACCTGGTTAAATATTAAATTTAACTAGTTAATCTTTTATAATTAATGTAATTTAATCATTGTTATTTAATTATATTAATTAAGTGTATATAAACAATAATCTTTACAAAAGTGTTCTATAATTAAGAAGATAATCAAATGTTATTAAAATAGAAGTTAAATGCATTAATTTTATTATTAACATGATATAAAGTATAGTGTAGAATTCTATAGGGGAATGCATACTATTAAAATAGACTACCATAAACCATTTAAAGATGAAATATCAGGAAAGGTAATTGAACTTAGAGACCATCAAATAAAAGCAATAAAAGCTGTTTTCAGTAAAATAAAATCCAGACAAAATGGATATATTTGTATTGCCAAAGGATGTGGAAATTCTACAACATCCTTTAGATTAGCTCAACTGTTAGAGAATAAACACCATAAAGTTGTTTATTTAACAAGCCCTGACATTTTAAGAAAGTTACCATCAGCAATTAGTTTTAGAAAGGGAAGTTCATTAATAAAAAATTTTAATAATAAAAACTTAATCTGTACAACAAACGGAATTCTTTTTAATGCACTTAAAAAAAGTCGTAAGAAGTTTAACAGGGAAAAATGTATTTTTATTTATGATGAGTGCAGATGGGCTTGCACCAATAATAAGCATGAACTTTTTAAAAGTTTATTTAATAATTCATTATTTTATGGATTTACTAACTCCCCAATTTACATGAATACTTCAATTTATGATAAAACATCTAAAAAGATTTTTTCAAATGAATTATATTCTTATAACCTAAAAGATGCATTAAATGATGGATATCAAACTCCATTTAAAATCAAATACTTTAATGTCCCTACAGATTCTAAAAAAAGAGTTTCAATAGTTTCAAATTACATTATACGTAAAGAAACAGATTTTAAGGGTATTCTAATTACAAGCCTAAACCAAATACATCATTACTATAACTATTTTAAAGAGAACTCTAATTTAAAGATAGCTACTTTTTATTCAGCTAAATCTGATTCTTCAAAAAAGAAGTTTAAAGAATACTTAGATGATTACAATAAGACATTTAAAACATCATTTGATTTAAATGAGAACCCGAAAATTCGAGATCACATATTCAATAATCAAAATATTAATCTATTAATTATTTCCTATGCAGATTATATAAAGGAAATTGATTTAACAAATGTTAATGCCATATACTTTGATAAAATATATGAAAATATTTTAAATACTGTTTTAGACATTAATAATAGGTGCAATAATCTAATAACAGCTCATCTTTTTAGAAATGTGAAATCAGAAATTGATAATAATCTTAAATTACTCAATGAAAATCATCCATCAGAAAAACCACAATTGAAGAAATATTCCAATTATATTAAGGAATTTAATAAAAATATTACAACAATCCAAAACAAATTGCCATCTCCATTTGATTTTTACAACTTAAAAGAAAAAGATAAGGAAACCATTTCCAATTTAATAGACATGTCTGAATATAACTTAAAAAATGCAAAAACTTTCTTGAAATTTTCAGAAAAGAAATTAAGGATAGGAATAGATCTTTTTAATAAATATTCAGAAGTTAATTATAACTATAAACAAGAATCAATAGAAAAAGATAATAATTTAAAATTTAAACTAGTTAAATCAGACCTTATTAATGAAGAATATATTCAAAATCTTCTTGAAGGCAAAATAGAAGAAGTTCCAGTTGCAGATGAATATCAAATAACAGAAGAAGACTTTAAAGATGATAGCTGGAAAAGTGATGCATTAAAAGTATACCAATACTGGAAAAATAAAGATTCATTTGAAAATGAGAGTGCATCTATTGAATCAGCACAAAATTCAAATGCTGATTCTTATGATAAAAACCAGGAAAAATCAACCAAATCAAGTAGTGAAAAGTATACTTTTAGTAAATGGAAATACAGCAACTGGACAGAAGTATATAATGAAGTGAGAGAAACATTCCCATTTGATAAGCCTAGAAGCGGCCAACTAGAAACAATATCTGAAATCCAACATGCAATCAATAAAGGATATAAATATATTATTTTAGAAGCAGGAACTGGAACTGGAAAATCTGTAATTGCAGCAACATTAGCTATGTTGCAAGGAAATTCATATATTTTAACAAGCACTAAACAGCTTCAAAAGCAATATTTAAAAGATTTTGAAGGGCATGGATTTAAAGAGGTTAAAGGCCGTCAGAACTTTGACTGTAAAGTCATCAAGAGTAATTGTAAAGAAGGAAAATGTCAAATTGATGATTATAACTGCCCATATGGAATAACAAAAAGAAAATCTGATGGAACAAAACAAGCTTATAAGTACCTATATTGGAAAAGCAGCACACATTGTAATTATTATCAGCAAAAAATTGATGGATTAAACTGTCCTCATATAATATCTAACTATGCTTATGCTTTAGTTGAGCTTAATAATGTGAATGACTTTTTAAAAAGGGATTTATTAGTTTTAGATGAAGCTCATAATGTTGAAGATATTCTAATGGATTTTTTAACTTTAGAGTTTGAAAGAGAAGAACTAAAAGAAAACCTTCAAATAAATCTATCAAAAAAAGTTATTGATACTTTAAAGAAAAAAGGACAAAGCCATTGGATAAAATTCGCTGAGAGAATACTTAGCAAATATAATGAAGAATATGAATCCCTATCAAAACTTGTTAAAAATAGTAAAAAAGATTTATCAGCCATACAAAGCAAAATTTTTACTTTGAAAGACAATATTAAAGAAATTGAATTTTTTATCACACAAATTAATAGATATCCTAATGAATGGGTTATGAACTATGATAACAGAAATCTAAAACTTTCATTTAAACCTATTAAAATAGATAAATATGCAAAGGACTTTTTATTTAGATATGGTAAAGTATGCTTATTTATGAGTGCTACCATCCTTGATCCAAAACAGTTTGCTAAGTGGCTAGGTATTAAAGAACATGAAGTCTATACAGTTAGAAGAAAAAGTCCATTTAATATAAAAAGACATCCGATTTATACTAAAAATAGTGTAGATATGAATTATAGGAAATTAAGAGAAAATGCACCCTCTACAATCCCAATGGTTAAAGAAATTTTAGATAAACATTCCCAAGATAAAGGATTGATTCATTCAATTAGTTATAATTGTGGAAATTATATTAAAAAACATGTTATTAATAACAGATTAATTATACATGATAGTAAGAATAGAGAAAAAATAATTAAGGAATTTGAAGAAACTGCAAGTCCAAAAGTCTTAATAAGCCCCTCAATGAATGAAGGAGTTGACTTGCCATATGATAATTGCCGTTTCCAGATTATATATAAAATACCATATCCTAATATCACAGATAAGCAGATAGAGAAACGAAAAGATATGGATATGAATTGGTACATCTATAAAACTGCAATTAGTTTACTTCAAACATATGGTAGAGGAATGCGGGCTGAAGATGATTCATGTGTAACTTATATTGTTGATTCAAGATTAACAAACTTCATTTACAAAAACAGAAGACTTATCCCAGACTATTTCATTGATGCAATTCAAAATTGATAGCTAAACTAATAATAATGAGATATTGTAAGAATTAGAGGACCTGATAAAAAGACAATAATCAAAGTTATAATCCAAGAATCAAGATCCTTTATTTTTAATTTATTTTCTTTTAAATTAACTATAAGAGGTATTAAAAGAATTACGGGTAAAAAATATCTTGCTTGAACTCCAAGAACTACATTTAAGCCAACTGGTGTCCATTGAAGATATTGAATTGCATAAAATCCAACATAAACTACTAAAAAGATTATAGCTAAGAAAATTCTTTTTATTTTACTTAAATTAACCTTATTGCAATAGAATATTGAAACTGCAAAGAAGAAAATGAAATAAAGTATAGTTAAAAACTTAGTTCCTTTAAAACCACCATAATGGAAGAAAGTTAACTCTGTAATAAATAAATTAGGAACTGATTTTACAATATATACAAATAAATCAATACAGATTAATGGATTTGCAAGAACAGAATTTAATTGACCATGAAGACTAACATTTGATGTTGTTTGAACTACACTAACTGCTTGAGAAGTAAAAATATTATTAATCAAACCTCCATAAGATAAAATAACTGCTAAAAATAGAACTATTAAAGAAGCTATAATTGCATACACTTGTTTTTTATTTTTTATTAATATTTTCTTTGGAATTATGAATATAGTTAATCCAAGAAGAATATAAGGGGGCTTAATTAAGCTGATTAATAAACAGGATATGAAAAATATTGCCAAGTAGCTATTTTTAAGGCCTTCATTATACATTTTCACTAAATAAGTTATAACAACCATTGATAAAGTTAAAATAAAGCTGTCATAACTTACTGAACAGATTTGAGCCATAAGTAATGGTATTGTCCCCAACATCAAAAGAGGAACTTTAAAATTATCATTAGTTACTTTAATAAGATAAGAGAACACAACTGCATAAAAAAGAAGGTTGAATAATCTGGAAACCCATAATGCAAAAATAATTGGAAAGTCTAAAACCTTTGTAAATAAAATTCCTAAGGCAGATAAGAGATATGAATAAAAAGGAGTTTGTGTAGTTACTGGCCAATAATCCTTAGAATCACCAATAGAACTGTAAAAGCTATCAGCATCTAAAAAAGTCAAACCATCATAAACAGTATTCAAAGCAAAGTAATAATCATTTACATAATAACCCTTTTCAGTTGCTTCTGGATATAGCTGCCCCTCTGTTATCAGTTCAGCACGAGTAAAGTGTGTACCCTCATCAGGAAAACCCATTGGGGGTGCTAAAACAACCAACAAAACTCCAAAAATAAGAACTATCAAAAAAGCTATTTTATGTAGATCTAATTTCTTTTTAAATGAATAATATATTAAAATACATGAAACAACAGTTAAAATAGAAACTAAAACAAGCTCATTTTTAAAATATGTGTAGTTTTCATTGTTAAAAGAAAATAACACAAATAGCAATATAAATACCAAGTAAATAAAAATGAATTTATTGTTTGTAATTATATTACTATTAATTTTCATATAAGTTATCTATATTTTATTAACTACTTATATTTGTAGGTTTAAATAAAAAAAATAGAAAGTTCCATAAGAATATGATTTATGATTAAAAATAAACATTTACCATATAAATTCTTCCTTTTTTACTAATTTTTAGGAAATTTATATTAATCATAACAGTTAAAAATTAACAGTATAGTTTATAGAAACTATTCTTTTTTTAATAATAATAAATTAATATGGCAGATGCAATACATAAAGAGATGTTAAGAACAATTTCAGTTTTAATGACAACTGCTTTCGCATTCGTTGCTGGTTCTGCTTGGAACACAGCTATTCAAGGATTAATCGAAGAATTCATACCAAAAGGTTCAGCTATCACAAGCTTACTCATTTATGCAATTGTTGTAACAATTATCGCTGTAGCAGTAACATTATTCATAGGTAGACTTGTCGGTAAAGTTGGAATTGACATTGAAGACTAAATTTAAATTAATAATAGCTTATTAAAAGCTATTACCTTATTTTTTATTACAACCTACTTTTTCTAAAAAAAAAAATAAAATTAGATTAAAAATCTAATTTAAACATGTTTTATATCTGTATAATCAGATATTTCACGATTGAATGTTGCCAAATCATTTATATTGAAATCATGCACATCACTGTGATGAGTCATTCTTGCAAATTCCTTAATTTCATTTAAAGACTGATTCAAGAAGTTTGCAACTCTCCAAGATGATTTATCGATTTTAAATCTTTCCCTTAACTCTTCTTTTTGAGTAGCTATTCCAACAGGACATTCTCCAGTTCCACAGATTCTATACTGCTGACAGGATGCTGCAATAATAGCTGCAGTTGCAATAGCTATAGCATCAGCACCCATAGCTAGTGCCTTTGTAAAGTCAGAAGAAACACGTAAACCACCAGTAATCACTAAATCAATATCTGATTCATGCTCATCAAGATATTTACGAGCTCTGTGAAGTGCATATACTGTAGGTACAGAAGTTGATTCACGCACAAGCAGTGGACTTGCACCAGTTCCACCACCACGACCATCTAAAGTTACAAAATCAGGATCTGCATATAAAACATGCTCCAAGTCATCTTCAATTCTTCCAGCAGCAATTTTAATTCCAATTGGCCTTCCTTTAGAAGTCTCTCTTAACTCATCAACAAGATCCTTTAAGTCTTCCTTTGAGTTTACCCATGGAAATGAAGCAGGAGCATGAATTGATTCCCCTTCACTACGGCCTCTGATTTCTGCAATTTCTGCAGTTACCTTATTTCCAGGCAACTGTCCTCCCAAACCAGGTTTTGTACCCTGACCAATTTTAATATCAATAGCATCTGAATTTTGAAGGTTTTCATCTGTTACAGAGTACTTATTTGGAACATACTCAAAAATATACTTATATGATGCATCCATTTCTTCTTTTAGGATACCTCCCTCACCACTGCACATAGCTGTTTTAGCAAGAGCGCTTCCTTTTGCAAGAGCTATTTTAGATTCCCTTGATAATGCTCCAAAGGACATGTGAGAAATATAAACTGGACTTTGTAGAACCATCGGTTTTTTAGCCTTTTTACCTATGACTGTTTCAGTGTTAACTTCTGCATCATAATCCAAAGGTTTGGGGTTTAGCTGACAACCCATTATAAGAATATCATCCCAGTTAGGCATTGGCATTGTAGTAGCCATTGAAGCAACAACAGATTCTCCAGATACAGCTATCTGATGAATTGTATCCATATATCTGTTAGTTTTATCACTTCTAGCATCACCATGGTCATAATATAATTCTTCAGATTTATTTGATTTTTCTCCTGCTTTTTTAACCTCTTTTTCTTCGTTAAATTTTTCAATAGGTTGTTTACACACTGGACAATGTTTTAAATCCTTTAATTTAATTCCAGTTTTTTCTTCATCATGGACATATCCACAAATGCTGCATTTATAAATCATAGTACCACATCTTTATGTTGAATAGTATAACTAACTGATTTAATATAATTTGTTAAAAAATTAAAAAAAGAGAGATATTTTAAAAAAAATAATTAAAATTGAACTTTAGGAACCATTCTGGATTCATCATCACTTTCAAAGAAATCAGCTTCATTAAAATTAAACATCTTTGCAACTACATTGCTTGGAAATTGTTCACAGCTATTGTTGTATGTAAAAACAGCATTATTGTAACTTTCCCTATAAGATGCAATAAGATTTTCCGTATTTTCAAGCTGACTTTGTAAATTTAAGAAGTTTTCATTAGCTTTCAAATCAGGATAAGCTTCAACAGTAGCAAATAATGACATTAAAGAGTCTGAAACCTGTTTATTTGAAGTTGCCATTTCAGGCACTGTAGTTGCATTTAAAAGACCTGATCTTGCCTCTATTACTTCCCTTAAAGTTTTATTTTCATGACCTGCATATCCTTTAACTGTTTCCACAAGATTATAAATTAAATCTGCTCTTCTGTTTAACTGAACTTCAATTTTACTCCATGCATTTTTTACCATGTTTTTATCATTAACTAGCTGGTTATATTCATGTATAATAAAGTATGCAACAATTGCAAGAACAATAATGATTACCCATGAACCTGGAAGGAAATTATTAACCCATGATGCCAGTACTAAAATAAGAAATCCAATTAAACATTTTATAAAGAAATTCATTATATCCAATCCAATTTTCTCTAAATGATAATATGTACACAATATGTTAATAATGATTTCTAAACTTTAATAACCTATAAAAATAAACTTTTAGTTAATGACTGAATCTGATTTAGAGAAAATAAATATTGTTAAAAGAATAATCAATGTATTTCACAGAAAACCTTCACCTCAATGGGAAAATATCCTTATTGTGGGCTGTGGAATGATTTTAACCTTGGCAATAGCTATATTTTTAGGATTAACCAACTATCTGGATTTAATCATTATTGTTACAACCATTGTGGAAATGTTTGTTGTTCAGAAAATACCTCTAAAAAGAATGGCAAGGTTTCTCTTAATTCTATCACTGTCAACAGGAGCTACTTTCCTAACAGCTACTTTAAGTGTTGGTAATTTAGCTGTTGCAGTAGTTTTCTTTATAATCTGGTTTTTGATTTTTGTTATTTTGCAATTAAGTGAAAGTCCACTGGCTAAAATTGGTTTAAGTAATATTTTCACTTTCTTTTTTGCAGCTACACAAATTGAAACAGTAAATCTAATTGCATTTCCAATTATGGGATTTTTAATTGTTATCATTGCATCAATCCCAATGTTCATATCAGAAATTGGAAGAAAAGATCCTCATAAAAGAAGACTTCTTGCTGAGTTATTTGATGAAAATATTACATTTCATGAGTTTCTAGAAAACAGAGAAAAGATTCTTAAAAGTGATGATTCAGCACGTGTTAAAAGTTTAATAGCTATTGCCATGAACTTTTTTATAGCTGGAAATAATATTAAAAGTCTTTCACATTTTCTAAATCCTGAATCCTTTGAAAGATATAAACCTTTTGAAAGTGAGATTAACAGACTGTTAAATAAAGTAAAAAATGCTATTTTAGGTGCCTATGATTATGATTTTGAGCTTAATTTAGGTTATATCACTGAGTTTCAAAAGGACTTGGAATTTAAGTTAAACTCCATTGATGATTTATCTCCAAAACTTGAACTCTTTAATCTATCAATAAGAAAATATAAGGCAATGTTTGAGGATTTGAATCTTGTTTTAGCTGATAAAAAGGTAATTGAAGAGATTGAAATTCATCCGCCATATAATTTCAGATTAAATCTCAAGAACAATCTGTCATTTAAGAATAATAAATTAAGATATTCCATTAGATTTGCAGTTGCAAGTTTTTTAGGTTTTATTACAGACTTATTACTTCATAGTCAACCTTTATATCCTACAACCTTATTTACAGGTTTTACACTATCTCCAAATCAGATAAATACAAAAAAATTAGTTTATCTTAAAGCTGTAAGTACTGCAATTGGAGCTGTTTTATCCATTGTCATTATTAATATCTTATTTAACTATAAAATAGAAGATTTGGCCTTTATAATAGCTGCCATATCCTTTTTGCTTTTCTTTGTATTTGAAGAAGACAAACATATTGCAATGATATTCTTTATGCTTGGAATCAGCTTATCAATGCCACTTCATTTAGTGCCTCATACAGCTATTGAACATTTAATTGCAACTTTAATTGGAGTTATAATAGTTTTAGTTGTTAATTACTTTGTATTTCCAAATGACAATGATAATCTATGTAATCTTATACTTAAGAAAATCAAGATTACTGATGATTTTATTAATGATACATTAGTTCTTAAAAAGGATACCTACAAATCAACTAAAAAGATAATCATCAATAACTCTGATATAAGTAAAATTATCGATGAAATAAATGCAAACTACTACAATGTTGATAAAGATATTGTAATCTTCAGTGAATTAAATGATACCTTAGGTGAAATTCGTGATGTAGTTATTGGAATAGATACATACATTGATAAAAATTCAGTAAATTATGACTTTTCAAAAATCAATAAACTGACAAAAGAATTTTTCATGTTTATGAGCTATGCAATATCTGAAGAAAAATACATATTAAATGAAGATTACAACTTTAAAGAGCTTGAATCAGAAATCAATAAAATAGGAAATGAAATAAGTGTATTAAAACCTTCCTTTGAAAGTATATTAAATAGCCTGCAATATATAAACAATTTAATTATTAAAGGAGAATCCAAACAGCTATTTGACATATATAATCAAGATTTAGTTTAAAGAGATGATTTAATGTTATCACCATATGTATCTGCAATAATATCCTTTTTTATTCCCGGATTAGGCCAGATTTGTAAAGGAGAAATAATAAAAGGCATAATTTTATTTATAATAGCTATGATAATATTTATTGTTTTAAAAACTTATTTAACTCAAAATATTGGGTTAATTTATATTTACAATTTATTCACTGCATATGAAGCATATAGGGGGAAACTAAATGGATAATGCATTAATAGAGCTTAAAAATAATGAAGAAATTTATAAAAGCACATTAATGGAAAATTTAGTAAGAATAGCTAAAACAATTTCTGTTTTTGATCAGATGAACTTATCTTCAAGCATAAAAAATGATATGAATCATGTTCAGGGTGCTTATCAGGATGAATTCAGTGATTTATATGTTAAAGGATTTATAATGCGCATAAATGAAGTTAGACAAAAAACAGTCACATATACTGATGATGTGATTGATAAAAATAGTTATTGCGATGCTATTGATTTACTTATACATCAGGAAGAACTTAATCGTCAGGAAGAAGAAGGTGAAAATGAAAAATTTAGAGATGTTTACACAATAATCTCTTTATATACAACATTTGTTATTGATGAACCAATCCATCCAGTTGGATCTCCATTTCCAGGTCATCAGCAAGTGGAATATATTAATGGAATATATTACTGTCCTGTTAAAAAAAATAATGAGGATAATCCAAGAGCTGTCTGTAAATTCTGTGTAGCAGAACAGACAATTGACTCCTAGATTAACTTTTTTTACCTGTTTACTGGATATTGTGAATAGTTTTGAGCTCTTTTTTGGATTTGTGCAAAATTATCATCAATTAATAATTCACCATCCTTAAAAACTGTCTGCAATATATCTTCACCATCTTCATCATATTTAATGGTTTTGAAGTTATTGCCATCCTTAATTAATTTGAATCTACCTGTTTTTGATTTTTTACTGCTGTCCAATGGATTTTTAAAGATGTCAAACCATTTTCCATCTCTTTTTTGAGCAGAACATTTAAATGCATTTCTCTGAGTGTCACGAGTTACTGCTGAGTGCAATCCTCCACCCATACCAAAGATAATGTTTTCAGCTGCCCATCCATTTGATTTCATAGCAAATAGGATATCCCTTATTTTGTGATAGTTTAAACCGTCACCCCATAAAAGACCAATGTTTGAATCAAAGACTTTATATCCTTTATCTGTTTTATAGCTTCCAAAACCACTTTCAAGGATATTTAAACAGTCTAAAGTAGTTGAAACAGGTTCACCACTATCTGGTCTGAAAACTACTTTATTTGATTCATCTTTGTCTAAAAAGTTCCATATAGCCTCATTAAGCTGACATCCTTCAGTGGTTGCTTCAGCTAAGAAGTTACGATAATTATAACTATCAATAACAATTGATAAAATACCATCTTTAGCATTTTTAATTACATTTAATGCCTGATTTATCTCTAATTCTGGTCCTAAAGCAGTCATTACACTGTGTTCTGTTGCCTGAACTGAAAATCCATAAAGATTTGAATCATTATAGTAATTTCCAGGTACAGTCAATGCAGGTATGTTATCAGTACCTTTAAAGTTAAGTAAAGATGCTGAACCACAGAGCATTGCTGATTCATTTGATGTTGCTCCCCTATAACCAAAATCATGTAACATAAATTCAAGATTATCCTTGCATGATCCAGTAACATCTAAATAGAACTCACATAGCTTTTTAACCTCTGCAGTTAAGGTAGCTATTGTTGAAGGATACCATACTTGAAGAAGCAATGATTCCAGATAGTTAGGAAGCCAGAAACAACGTTCATCAGTGTTTTCAACTGTCATTAACACATTTCCAACATTTACTGGCATACCTTCTGGGACCGCTTTAATTTCAACAGGAAGTTTTCCATCTAACTCATTAGCTATGTATAACCAGTCAGAAAGATTGAAGATATCTTCACCAATATGCTTGTTAACTAAATCATTAGCTTCTAGCACTTTTTCTTCTGAGACTACAGAACCTTCTAAATATTTTTTAATAATATATTGAAGTCCATAGAATACTGTTCTATTAAACTCAGCCCCTACTCTACTTTCAAGGTATGAATAAATCTTTTCTGTACCTTTTGGGTAGAAATAATGGTGAGTTACCTTGTAACTGTCTGTTAAAAGACAAATATTGTTTTCATACATTTTTTCACCATATTCCCAAGTTTATACTAATTTGTACACAAAATAATTTGTATGAATAAAATTTTAGATTTTTGAACTATTTAAAGTTTTCCATTAAAATAAGAGATAGAAATTAAAGAATGTTTAAAAAATAAGAGTTAATTTAGAAAATATAAAAAAAAGAAGAATAATAATTTTATATTATTCCATACTAGGTAAATATTTTTGGTCAGATTCAAAAGAAGAACCTATTAATTCACCGGTATTTACATCATATTGACGGAAATTACCATCAGAATATTCAACTTGTCTATAATAACCTCCACCATTTTGATAATTGTATTCAACAGATTCACTTACAACAGAAGGCCCATTAGATGGAGAATTACTAGCTGAGTTTTGACTATTAGCAATACTTGATGTATTCATAGTTGTATTGTTAGTCATATTTGTACTATTTGTACTATTAAAATCATCAGAATTATCGCCAGTTAAAAAAACAGCACTTACTGCCCCAATTACTACAACGATGATGATTATAATAGCAATTAAAAGTTTATTACTATTCATAAATAAACCTCCTTTTTAATTTATTAATAGTTAGTTAACCTTATTAAAGTATTTTCCTTTTTTACTGTAGAAAAGAAAAGAATTAATAAAAATAAAAAATAAAAATAATTTAAGGTGAATTTAAATGTTTAAAAATATTACTAAAACAGATGCATTTTCTATTTTTACTGCTTTTTTCTGCAGTTGTTTAATTATTAGTAATGTTTTAGCCTTTAAAACCTTTGAGATTTCATTTATAACATTGCCCTGTGCAGTGATTATCTTTCCTGTGCTTTATATTGTAAATGATGTTTTAACTGAAATCTACGGATTTGAAAAAGTAAAGAATATAATCTTTTTAGGGTTTTTCCTTAATTTAATAGCTGTTATTGCTTATGAGATAGCTATTTACCTTCCTGCTCCAAGTTATTTTGTTGGTGCTGATGCCTTTGCACTGGTACTTGGAAACAGTTTAAGGATTTTAATTGCATCATTTATCTCATATATTGTAGGATCACTTGTAAACTCCTATATTATGGACAGATTAAAAGCAAAATTCGAAAAATATCTTTTCGGCAGATGTATACTCTCTACACTTTGTGGAGAAGGACTTGATGCATTAATATTTATTTCAATAGCTTTTATAGGAACAATGCCATTTGAAGCACTTATTATAATGATTGTAGCTCAGGCATTATTTAAAACAGCCTATGAAATTGTTATCTATCCATTAACAAGATTTATAATAAATAAAGTAAAAGGATTACCACAGTAAGTTTAATATGATCTCTGCATTGCATATATTGCTTCAAGGCCCTGTGAAACTCTATCTAAAAAGAGAGTGTCATCCTTTAAACTTTCAATGTAGTGAATCATATTTAATCTTAAATCCTCTAATTTTATACGTGCCTCCAAATCATCAAAATTTAGAGTAAAAATAAAAGCATAACAAATATCACCATCATGTGAAACTAATTTCCAGGTTAATCCATCCATCTTTAAAACATGAACTTTCCATTTGTCAATCCATGCTTCAATAGCTTCACTAACAGATTCAACATCAAAATCTGAGTCTATTTCAAAAAAAGAGCTTCCAAAAGTCATAATTAAAAATTAAAAAAAGTAATTAATCTGCAGTTTCACAGATTATATGAACATTTCTACCACAATCTTTTAAGTATTCACTTGCATCTTCTTCAAAATCACCGATATGGACAATTTTGTAGTTAGCCACTTCCTCATCTTCAAAGGTGATAAATAATGCATTCCATTTTTTATGATAATACAATTTATTTGCATGTAATTTATCAGTTAAAGGACATCCTTCATCATCAGCTGGAGATGGAAGCTTTGTAAAGTATTCATGTCCATGAAAACTTTTAAAATTAGATTCAAATGGACACATTTCAGCTATTTGATTAACTAAATCATAATCAAGCATATTAGCATGAAATTCGTTATCATCAATAGTTATTTTAAATCTCACTATTAACCTCCTATAAAATCTAATTAATAGTATATTTATCAATGAAACTATATTATACTTTCTATTATGTTCATAAATTTTAATCTTTAAATAAAAAATTTCAAGATTATATTTACTTCAAAAGATGTGAAAAAACTGAGAATCTGAAAAAATGAGAGTTATTTATAAAATTATAAATAACAATTAAACTAAAATTTAATTAACTTACTATAAATGTAAGTATTATCATATTATGAGGTTAAATAATGGTAAGTGTAAACTTAGAAGCTAAAAAAACTGTAGATGTAATGATTGAAAAAGCAGATGATTTAAACATTGCTGTTAGTCAATTATCCAACGGTGCTACAATCATCGATTGTGGTGTAAACGTTGCAGGAAGTTTTAAAGCAGGAGAACTTTATACAAAAGTTTGTCTTGGTGGATTAGCAGATGTAGGTATCTCAATACCTGGTGATTTATCTGAAAAATTCGCATTACCTTCAGTTAAAATTAAAACCGATTTCCCAGCTATCTCAACATTAGGTTCACAAAAAGCTGGATGGTCTGTATCTGTAGGAGATTTCTTTGCATTAGGATCAGGTCCTGCAAGAGCAATAGCTAAAAAACCTGCTGAAACCTATGAAGAAATCGGATATGAAGACACCGAAGCAGACATAGCTATTTTAACTTTAGAAGCAGATGTATTACCTGGTGACGATGTAGCTCAACACATTGCAGATGAATGTAATGTTGACCCTAAAGATGTCTATTTACTTGTAGCTCCTACCTCTTCATTAGTTGGATCTATCCAAATTTCCGGAAGAGTAGTTGAAAACGGAACCTACAAAATGTTAGAAGCTATTAAATTCGATGTAACAAAAGTAAAACACGCAGCTGGTATCGCTCCTATTGCACCAATTGACCCAGATGGATTAAAAGCTATGGGTAAAACCAACGATGCAGTATTATTTGGTGGAAGAACCTACTACTATGTTGAATCTGAAGAAGGCGATGACATAGCTGAAGTAGCTGCAAAATTACCATCATCTGCAGCAGATGGATATGGAAAACCATTCTTTGATGTATTTAAAGAAGCAGAATTCGATTTCTATAAAATCGACAAAGGAATGTTTGCTCCAGCAGAAGTTGTAATTAATGACTTAACAACTGGAAAATTATATAAAGAAGGTTATGTAAACGTAGATTTACTTAAGAAATCTTTCGGATTATAGAATAAGTTAATCACTTATTCTAACACCTTTTTTTATACTATATTAAATATAGTCTTGTTTTTTTAAAATTAATATCTTGCAAAATGAATTTTTTCTGGTTTGAAATTTCTTCTGGCAGCTGGTTTTTCTACAGGATATCCTAATGCAATAACTGAAAATGGAATAATATAATCCGGAATATCAAAATATTCTTTAAGTGCATTAACTCTTTCTTCATTAGGATAAAAACCCAACCAAACAGATCCAATTTTTTTATCAGTAGCTTCAAGAAGACAATTTTGAGTACATGCAGCTAAATCTTGCTGAAAATAATCAATAGTACCATACTTTTCTAAAATTTTTCTATTAGCCAGTACTATAATTAATTTTTGAGCATCTGCAGCAGGTCCTGCATATGGAGACATTTTAGAAACAGCTTCCATATCTTCTGAATCATTAACGACAATAAATTCCCAAGGCTGTGAATTCATGGCAGATGGTGCCTGCATACCTGCCCTAATGATATCCTCAATGTCCTGAATTTCCACTTCCTCAGATGTAAATTCACGAACACTAGCTCTCTCAAATAAAGAGTTCATATAAATTTCCCCCTATTTTATTATTTATATAGACTCAGATAAGTTTAATAATATAATAATAGGTTATTAAAATATATAAATGTACCTCCTAAAAGGTTCAGTTAATATCAAATTAGTGTAATATACATTTAACAAACAGAAAAAAATAAAAAATAAACATATACAAATTAAAATAAAAACTAGCTAATCATTCAATCTAAGAAGCAAATATCCTCATATAAGATATTAAGATTAAAATAAGAAAATTAAATGACTTATTATATAATTAGATTACTATACTTAAATAGTTATCGATTTTATACGATTATAGAAGATATTTTTTAAAAAAAAGAAATATTAGTAAGTATTTTAACTAAAATTTTTCAAGAAAAAAAGGCATTAATCTAAACTAGGACATATTTACAATATAATAAATTAATTAATATTCATAACTTTTTTAAAAAAACTAAAATTTTTTTAGTTGATATTGAAAAAAATAACACAAATAAAAAAGTGATAAAAGCAAATGCTCCTCCCTTTAAAGTTGAAAATTAATAATCAAATTCAATATTCAGTAAAAAAAAAAAAAAAAAAAAAAAAAAAAAGCTATAACTTTATATGAAAACTTATTTTAAGAATTTAAAACTTTAAGGTTTGTTTTAAAATTAAAAATAGCTATTCAATATTTAATGCCTTCAATACTGCTTCTTCAGGAGAATTATAAAATATAATTGTAAATTTAGATAATAATTCACTTGGAACTAATCCAAAATCAACAGAAGAACTCATTGGTATTAATATCTTCTTAGCACCACTATCTAAACATAACTGTAAAGCATTAGCTAAATTTTCAACTTTTTCAATAGTTCCACCTAAAGAAAAGTTTCCAAGTATACATGTACTAGATAATATTTGCTTAGATAAAGCAGAACTACATAATGCTATGAATGTTGCTAAAGTAAGTTCTTTTGTTAAACCTACACCATGCAAATCTTTAACCTGTATTGAATAATCTTTATCGGAAAATGATATTTGTCCACTAATCCTATTTGAGTTAGACATAAAATATTTATAAGCTATATCAACTGCTTCCTTAACAGGTTTTTTAGATCCTATACCACTAACTGAAAACTTACCATTACCTGACATCATTTCTGTTTCAAATTTATAAACTCCAAGCTTACCTTCTAAGGAATGGCCAACTAAATATAAATGACCTGGTTTTAGAAATCCTTCAGGAATCAATTTGCTGCCAGACTGTTCAGCAACAGTAACGAATTCCTCTTTTTCCTCAGAAATATCAATGTATGAAAAATTAACATCATAAAATTCCATACCTCCAATTTTCTTTAATTGTTCTTTTACCCTTCTTCTTGATTCTAAAGCAAGCTCTAAAATTTCACGAATATCCTCTTTATCAAAGTTTCCATCTGGATAAACAATTTTAACTAAACCAGATACCATCTTCTTAACAGCAATTGTATCTCTCTGATTTAAATCACGACCTAACTTAAAATAAGGTTCATAAGCATCAGCAAAATTACGTTTTCTCATTTCTCTTAAGAATCCTGCTAAAAAATCAGTTATAAAACCAAAATCATTAGTAAAGAACTCAGGCCTGTATTTTGGTATCTCCCATCCAGGGTTGTAACAGTGCATACGGTCAAAAAATGCACTATCTGTTGCCATAGCTTGTGGAAATGGATCAAATAATGTAGATGTTTTTAAAAGAGATTCAACACTTTGATTAATATTTCCTATAAAAACCATTGATGCATTAGCATTTTTTTCTTCTTTTCCTCTTGAAAATGAACCAGAAGCCATATAATCCTTCATTATAGTTATACCATCATTATCTTTAAATTTAATACCTGCAACTTCATCAAAAGCAACACAATCCCATAATCCAACTAAACCCACCTGTTTAGTACTCATATTATAAAATAGATTAGCAACAGTTGTTTGACCACCTGAAACCAAAATACTGTTAGGTGATATTTCCTTATAAATATGAGATTTTCCTGTACTTCTAGGCCCTAATTCACAGAAATTAAAGTTATTTTCAGCTAATGGAACAAGCCTTGATAATAATAACCACTTTGTTCTAGGCTCTAATAATGTTGGTTCCATACCACAGGATTTTAAAATAACATCAATCCATTCTTCTTTAGTGAAATTCTTCCTATTTACTAATATTTCATCTAAATCCAAATAAGGCAATTGGATTGGTCTTAAATTATTAACTCTAAAGGGATTTTTATGTATATCTGCTTCATCATACTCATATCTTAAATTGACCATACACCATAAATTTCCACCTAATAAACGTTCAAACTCACGAGGGAATTTAGGATCAATAGGAACCTCCTTAAGACCTAAATTTGCAAAAGAAGCTTCATAAATATCTTTTTTATAGTTAACTGTTACAGAAACAATGTCAATTACAGAATAACTTCCATTTTCCTTAAGTTTGGATTTGACTTTTTCAGCTTCATCAGGTCTTACAAAGTTATCTGAAAGAATTCTTTTAACAGTTTCAACACCCTGATCAATTAACCTTTCATCTTGTGAACAGTACTTTCCAAGTAAATACTCTAAAACATAAACCGGAACATTTGCACCTTCCTTAATCTTCTTTGTTAAATCTTTTCTAACAATTCTTCCCTGAAAATAATGTTTTAATTTCTCATTTAAATCATATTCAACTGTGTCAATCTCCATAATTATCCCTCAATTTAGAAAAAATCAAATCCATCTTGGAAAGGTAAATCAATAATAAATCTTTCCCTTTTAATCACTTCTTCGCTATCTTTATCTTTAATTTCTAAATAATAATCTTTTGACTTGTCATATGCAATATTTTTAAGAACAAAGGTTTCTTTAAACTCTCTATCCTCAGCAGAATCAGTATTCTTATTAGCTATTATAATTACTTCATTAGAAATTATTTCATCATATTCATCAACAAAATATATAGATGCTGTTAAAGGAAGAACTTTTTGAGAAACATTCTCTTTTTGGAAAAATGTCAACATGAAATTATTATTTGTAATCTTATTATTAGTTGAAATAATCTCTAAATCCACTTTATGTTGATTTTTAGCTCCTTTATATGCTTTAACATCTAATAATGGAATTATACACTCTTCTAAACTTGCTCCACCATGAACATAATTTAAACCATTTCCCGGAGCTTTAAATAAATCTGCACCTCTTGGAACTGTTACATATAAATCATCCATATTTAAATAATCCATGGACAAATTAATAGTTCCTTGAATATCTAAAGGAGAATCTGATAAAATATATCTTTTAGTTTTAGGATAGACAACCCCATTTAAATTAACTTTGTCACTTTCCTCAAGATTATCTCTCTTATAAATAAACCCATGATCAGCAGTTATATAAACTTGACTGAAATTTAAATGACTTAAAGTAGTGATAAGTTTTATTAAATCCTGTATTGTATCATCCACAGCATCAAAAACATTATGTTGAGAAATTGCTTTATCTCCAGTTGCATCAATCTTATTATGATAAATATAAACTAAATTAAGTCCAGCTAACCTTTCCTTTAATTCTTTTTGTTTTAAAGCATCAAACTCATCATAAGATATAGCTAATGAGCTTTTATTATACTCTTTTAAAATAGCATCCCTTTCCGTAGTTGCTGCACATTTTTTACCATCAACTAAAACAGTTCTTTTACCTTCTTCAAATATAGTGTTATTATCATAGCTTATCTCTTTATTAGGAAGTAAAGCTGCCATTCCCAATGCAGTATATGAAGGAATGGTGGAAATCATAGGTTTAAGATTAGCTTCCCTTTTTGGATTCCTTTCAAGTTCCGCAAGTAACTCAACAGCACAGCCATACCTAAAACCATCAGAGATTATAACTGCAGTTTTATGCTTATCACATGATGGAAGAATTTCATCTTTAAAGAATCTCCACTGTTTTGAAACACTTACCTTGTTTAATCCTTTTTCTTCTAGTTTAGATGAAAATGTAGTGTTAATTTTAGTTAAAAAACTATTAACATACATATTTTCAATTAATTGACGCAAATCTTCAATTTCATCAGTATCTTCAATCTTATCATAGTAGAAATAGAATTTTCTATAATAACCATCCACATAAGACCATTTATTGGAAAACTCATCAATTATATCTTCAACAGTATCAGGAAGATAATTTCTTTCAAACTCATTAATTAGACTAATAAATAAATTCGCATAATTTAAAAGCAAATATTGGCTTTCATATTTTGGGTAAAAATGTGTCTTTTTCCTATATTCTAAAAGATCTCTAAAATTAGAACCTAAATCTTTTTTGTTGGTATACAATAAATCAATATAATGGGAAATTATCTTTTGATCAAAGAGTTCAAAGCTATCTGCTCTCCAATAAGAATCAATATTTGTATTTTTCAAAGTATTAATTTTAAGCTTCTTCTCATATTTTAAAGCTATTTCATCATAAACATCAGAAAAGTTAGTGTTGTCCATAAATTCGTCAACAAAAACATGCGCATTGTTTTTATCATCCACTAAATATTTATCCCAGGATTTAGGAGTATTTGATTCAAATAAATTAGCAGTGTAATTTAAAAGTAAAAAACCAATAAATTCCTCTAAAATAGGATTATCTCTAACATATTTAAATTTTTTAGCTATTAAATTCCAGAAGTCATCTAAAATATTATACTTAGCAAAATCGTCTAAAAACTTATTCTCTTCATCTAAACTAGCAATAATAACCTCTCTTAAAATATAATCTAAGTTAATTGTTTTTTGATTAGTAATAACAGAAAGAATGCCTAGAATAATATTTGTTTCATTAAAATCCTGAATATTTAAATTTTTAAAAGCATTAATCCTGGAATTAGCATTCCAAAACTTCTTATACTTAGCTATTACTTCTTTTAAATTATGAGGAATATTTAATTCCTGAGCTATTAATGAAATCTTATCTGCAGTGAATCTTTTAGCATAATGAACCATATCAGCCAGATAATTATCTTTATCTGGAGGTTGAGCAAAAGGTGCATATACTAAAAAGTTTTGATTCTTATGCTCGTATTCAATATAATATTTAGTATAAATCCAATTATCCTCTTCTAAAATATATAATTCAGCATTATCTAAATTAATGTTAGCTATTTCTTCTTCAAACTCTTGATTATCATCATACCAGAAAATAATTTGCCTATCAAGCGAATTAGCAAAAATTTCATTAATTTTGTTTTCAATTTCCTTAAGATTCATATTTTTACCCTTTATTATTAGTGTGTTAGTAAAATATTTAAAGTATTTTATAAGATAAATCTTAATTTCTTGATTAAACTCATCATTAAAAATACAAGGTACAAGTGCAATATCTCCTGCTTGATAATTTAATGTAGGAGCAATAAATTCTAAAATAGATTGAGATATATTTGAGTTTAACAAAGCTAAAATATAATATTTATTAGACATATCCTCTAAAAAAACAGCACATGTAGCAGAATCAAAAAGAAAACCTTTTGGAAAATATCTAAAGCTTATATTTGAACTTGAAATACGTGACCAACAAATAGAACTTTTAAACTGAAATTGTCTATTAGAAACATTAGCCTTTTTGAAATTTTCTAATTCAAAACCATCATTCTCAAAATTAATCACAAAATTTTGATTACCATACCATTTTTTATATTTGCCTCCTTTGTTATGAGGAAACCACTTTAAATTACTATTTTTAGATGCAACACAACTTTCATAACTAAAACCAATATTATGATAATCAACCTCAAACCAATATCTTAAAAAACGGTTATTATCAGCAGTAGCTAAACCCTGTTTAATATCTGATAATTCAAATAAGGGTGTTCCTTTTTCAAATGCTTCAAATACATGTTTATCTGCCCAATAAGCAATCGGAGAACCAGGAATCTTATCAAAATTGCTTTGATTTAACAAATATTTATAATCAACATTTTTATTAATAGCAGATAACACTTTTTTATTTTGTAGATCAATACCTCCAGTAAACTCAGATAACTTTAAAAAAATGGAAGTATAATGTTTATTAAAGTTATAATTAGAAAAAATAAATGTACATGCTGGAACATGAGCATCAATTTCCCATAATGCCATATACTCTAATTCAATTAATGATATGATTGTTTTATTATTTATTATGAATTTTCTTAGCTTTTCAAAACTTTTAATAAACATCCAAACCATAGGTGTCATAAATGCAGAGAATCCATCATATGTACAAAAATCAAAATTCCTATACATAAACATTGAAAACAAATCTTTAGAATAATCTTTATAATATTTTTTAGAAAAATCTTTCAAAGACTTATCAAACTTATTTAAATATGGAGGATTTGTAACAACAATTTGATACTTAAGTAATAATAATTTAGATTGTTTAATTAAATCTAATATATGTTTAATTTCATAAAAAATAGATAAATCTAAATTATTCTTTTTCATATCATTTAATAATTTATTAATGTTTGTTTCAATAAACTGTAAATCTATATCCTCCAATTTTATTAATGAGCCAAATTCATCAGCATTAGTATAAACATCATTTAAGTAATTAATATAATTTCCAAGTTTAGAATTAAAATTAACAATATAATTTAATGTTTTTTTACTTATACAACTAGATTTTATCTGGAATAAGTTAAGAGAAATATTTTTAAACAAGATTTTTCTATCATAACATCTAGCTTTCATTAAGACAGCAAAATAAGCCAATTGATATGCTCTTTTATCTATATCTAAACCATATAAGTTATTTTTAAGAATTAATTCTGGAATTTCTCTTTCAGAGTATCCCTTTTCTTTATAAATATTCATAAAAATATCAAATGCATAAATAAGTATATGAGCAGAACCCATACATGGATCAAAGAACTTAATTTCATCAATATTAACTGACTCATTCCTAATTAAATCTAATTGCTTCTTAATATCTTCAGCTTGGTCTGCTTCATCAAGATAATAATCTAAATAATTTTTCAAAGATGAATGAGAATTCCTTTCAATCCAATAACGTCCAAGAGAATTGTCAACCATGTATTTAACAATCCAATCAGGAGTAAACAACTGAGTAGCAGCAGGAATCCTCTCTTTACCAATTTTCACCCTCTTTTTTAGATTAGCAAATGTTTCATCTTTTAATTCAGAGTTGTAATATTGGTAAAGCCAACCTATTATTTCTACTTGATTTGTGAAGTCTTCTTCTGAAATATTTTCTATTAATTGTCTTACAACTCCATCTTCGCTTGTAAATGATATATTTAGGAGTAATTCCATGTAATCTTCGGTTTTCTCAAATAAACCAGGTAAAATATCATTCAACTTATTACACTGCTTAATAAACAAGAATCGGAATAGCTCATCTAATTTATTTTCATCTTTTAGCTTAAAAATGAGTTTTTTATCTTCATCAGAGTAATTTAAGTCTATATTAAAAGCTTCTGTAATAATATCTGGTTCTATTTTACCTGGAGTTTCACTAGATAATACACGAACTTTAGAAGGTAAATAATGATTTAACTAATAAATTTTTTATGAGATAATTTAACATTGTTTTGATTTACCATTGCATATTGCATTGTTGTATCAATTTGTACATGTCCCAATAATCTTTGCACTTGTTCAATTGGCATTCCTTTATCAATTGCATTAGTAGCTAAAGTTCTTCTAAATTTATGAGGATGTACTTTAGTAATTTTTGATTTTTGACCTAATTCACGTAACCTTCTTTCAACCCCACTAATTCCCAATCTAGTATAAGGTTTCTTTAAAGACACAAATAAAGCAGGATTATTATCATTTCGGGTTCTTAAATAATTCATTAAATGAATTTTAGTTTTTGCATCAAAATAAACCTCTCTTTCACTTTCTCCCTTGCCAAAAACTACACATTCTCTTTCATTAAAATTTACATCATCAATATTTAAGTTAACTAATTCACCAACACGAATTCCAGTTGATATCAATAATTCTAATATAGCTAAATCACGTATATCATCACAATTATCCCTTAAAAGTTCTAAATGTTCATCAGATAACACATCTTTTACAACTCTTCCTTTTTTAATTTTTTTTATTCTTCTAACAGGATTTTTTATAATATAATCTTCATCTTCAAGCCATGAAAAAAAACTTGATAAAATTCTTCTAATATTATCTGCTGTAGTTTTTGAAATCAATCTATTTGAACGATAATTTCCTAAATAATTTCTTAAGTCATCAGTTGTTATATAATCCAACCGTTTATTAATTGAATTTAACATGTGTTTTATAGTTTTATCGTAATATTTTAATGTTTTCTCAGAACAACCTTCAACTCGCTTAGATGAAAGGAAAACATTTAATAAATCCATATTTTGATTTAGATCAAATTCAAAATCCTTAAACTTATTTTTCTTACTAATTTCAATATTCTTAAAATGTTTCAAAAGAACTTTGTTTAAAACAGTCATTTGTTGTTGATTCAAACAAAATTCCATATCATATTTAATTTCTTGAATCAATTTTTCAATCATAAGAATCACAATAATTCTATTTAATGAAAAATTTTATTAAAATTTTAGAAATTAAATATTTTTAAGTAATTTAATTGTTTTATTTTTTTGACCTTCTCTTGTCACTTCAACTGATTGGAATTTAGCATAGTTCATTTTAACTCCATCATCTAAATCAAGTCCAATATTTTGATTAGCAATATGAGCTAAAGCTTCATCATATTCCCTGGTTTCTTGAAGCTGTTTTTCAAGTTTATTTTTTTCTTTAATAATTTTTGCATTTTTAGAATCTGAATTAATAATGTCATTACATCTATCAATATTTTGTTCAATAGCTTTCTGTGTTTTATGTAAATAGTCTGTTCTAACTCTTGCAACAAGATTAGGTTCATATCTATGAATATAAACTAAACAACTAAAACCATTTTGTTTCCCACTATTAAACATCCAATAAATTGGTCTTTTATTATAAATTTTAGAATGATCCTTAAAGAAATCTTTTAATAAGTATTCTCTAATTATTTCACGACTAGATTTATTAGATTTAGAATTTAAAGCACCAGCGATAAAATCTAAATTCTCTTCCAGTGATTCTTCACCAAAACAAATTTTAACAAAATTTACTAATTTACCAACAATATCATCTTCAAAATATTCAGTATCCAAAACTGGAATAATATTGTCTTCATCTACAATATCTCTATTAAACTCATTAATATTAAAATTACCACCAGCAAATTGTAAACCTTCTTCATTTAAACTATAACGCCCAAACATACAACCAATAGCATAAGAAATAAATGATTTTATATCATTTTTATAATCTGCTTTGGTTACAGAAACATGTTTATCTTCAACATTTGAATTTATATCAATAGAATAAATTTCAGAAAATATTTCATTTAATTTGGTTTCATTACTCTTTAATGTATTAAAATCATTTAATTTATGTTCTGTCCATCTATTAAAAGATTCTTTTAAGGAAGCTCCTTTAAATCTAAGTAATGGATGTGATTTAAAATCCCAACTTGTTTCATAATCATCCCAATCATTTTTACAAATTTGAATATTATCATGAACATAAATCTTAATTTCTTGATTAAACTCATCATTAAAAAGTATAGGAATTAAAGATATATGACCTACATTATAATTTAATGTTGGTGAAATCATTTTAAAAAAACTTCTAGCTATGGTAGAATTAATAAATGCAAAAATATACTCCCAACTTTCAATTTTATTTAATATATTGAAAATAGAACCACTAGCATGATCAAAAACAAAACCTTTAGGATAATATCTAAAAGAAATATTCCCACTAGATACTAATGACCAACTAATTGATTGTTTAAACTGAAAATCTAAATTTGATACATTTGCTTTCTTAAAATTACGCAATTCTTCTGCACCATTTTGAAAATTTATGACCTCTATTTGATTTCCATACCATTTTTTATATTTGCCTCCTTTATTACATGGAAACCACTTTAAATTACTATTTTTAGATGCAACACAACTTTCATAACTAAAACCAATATTATGATAATCAACCTCAAACCAATATCTTAAAAAACGGTTATTATCAGCAGTAGCTAAACCCTGTTTAATATCTGATAATTCAAATAAGGGTGTTCCTTTTTCAAATGCTTCAAATACATGTTTATCTGCCCAATAAGCAATCGGAGAACCTGGAATCTTATCAAAATTGTTCTGATTAATTAAGTAAGTATTATCCTTATTAAAAAATTCATCTCTTTTTCCTAATTCCGAACTAAAATCAATTAAACGATGAAAAGTAGAAATATACTCTTCAAAAACAGTATTTCTTTGAATAAAACTAGTAGCTTGCACTACTTCACCACCAATTTCTTCAAAAGCATGTGCTCCTAAATGAATCATATCTATAAGTGTATAATTCTCAATAAAATCTTTTCTTAATTTTTCAAAGGTTGATAAGAACATAAAAGATTGCTGAGTAATCATAGCTAAAAAACCTACCTTTGAAAGTAAATTTTGACATTTTTCAATGAAAACAGCAAATAAATCATATTTAGAATTTGGATAATGTTTTTTTAGATAATTTTTTAATTGATTATCCATTCCACTACTACCCATATATGGTGGATTTGTAATAACCGCATCAAATGATTTAGATAATATCTTTGATTGGAATAACATATCATTTAATAATTTAATTTCATTTTTATAGTTAAATTTAAATAAATTGGAACCCTCTTGCTCTATTTTAATCATTAAATTTGATACTTCGTTAAATGTGCCTTTATCTACATTTAAAATACTTCCATAAATTTTAGCATTGTTAAATATATTAATAATATTACTAATATTAAAATCAAAATTTGAATATTTAGAAGTTAATTCTTCAATAAAAACTTCAGACAAGGAATTACTCTCTTTAATAGAACACATTAGAGGAATTATATTTTGTTTTAGTATTTTACGGTTGTATTGTCTTGCTTTCATCATGATTGCAAAATATGCTAGTTGGTAAGCTCGATCATCAATATCTAAACCATAAATGTTATTTTCAAGAATAGACACTGCTGCATCTCTTTCTGTATAGCCTTCAGATACGTAAATTTGCATTAATACATCAAAAACATAGACAAGGATGTGTCCTGAGCCCATACATGGATCAATAACCGTAATATCCTCAGGACTATTAATACCAGAGTTATTTCTTATTTCAGTAAGTTTTGCTTCAACTTCAGGAGTTTGTTGTGCTTCTTCAACATAGTACTTCCATTTTGCTTTTAATTCTTCATTTGGATGTGATTCCAACCATAAACGACCAACAGAATTTTCAACCATGTATTTAACAATCCAATCAGGAGTAAACAACTGAGTAGCAGCAGGAATCCTCTCTTTACCAATTTTCACCCTCTTTTTTAGATTAGCAAATGTTTCATCTTTTAATTCAGAGTTGTAATATTGGTAAAGCCAACCTATTATTTCTACTTGATTTGTGAAGTCTTCTTCTGAAATATTTTCTATTAATTGTCTTACAACTCCATCTTCACTTGTAAATGAGATATTTAGGAGCAATTCCATGTAATCTTCGGTTTTTTCAAATAAACCAGGTAAAATATCATTTAACTTATTACACTGCTTAATAAACAAAAACCTAAATAATCCATCTAACTTATTTTCATCTTTTAGCTTAAAAATGAGTTTTTTATCTTCATCAGAGTAATCTAAGTCTATATTAAAAGCTTCTGCAATAATATCCGGTTCTATTTTACCTGGAGTTTCACTAGATAAAACACAAACTTTAGAAGGTAAATAATGATTTATTTCCATAAAACGAATAGCTATAATACGGTTAAACCAAGTGTAAGCTACTTCTTCAACTACACTTTCAAATCCTTTATTATTAACTTCTTGAATTAATCTTTCTCTTTTTTTAATATCTTCATCATATATTGAGTAAGTAGCTGAACCACCAATATTAAAAGTCTCAACACCTTCTGAAGTACTTATAGACTTTGCATGATTATTATCTTTAGCAATTCCAAGAAGATTCATCTTATACTCAACATCTTCCATAAGTTTACGTCTAGATTCAACTGCAAAAGTCTTAATAGCTCCCTTATCCATAAAAAATTCCACCATCTAAAATTTTAAATTAACAATATTATTATTCTTAAGTTCAGCCCTAACTTTAGTCTCAACTTTTTTGAAGAAATCGTTCAAATCATCTTCAGATTCAATTCTGACTTTAGAACTAGTTAAAATCTCTTTAATAGAAACATTAGCCTCTTTTATAATTGGCTTAATTTCAGGAGATGATTCTTGTTTTAATTCAATAAATTTATGAATATCATTTAATGCATCTACCCTTAAGTTCTCAGATTCATCTGTAATTCCCTTGATAATAGAAATATTCTTTTCAGAATTTAGTTTATCCATTAATTGACTGAATTCTGACTTAAATCTATTTTCAAATTGTTCTTTTAAATCAGTATCAGTCAAACTATCCATTACACTAGAACAATCATTTTTAATATCATTCCTAATGATTTTACGTTTTTCATCTAATATAATATCTAATTTTTCATCAAATTCCTTATTCAATGAAGGTAAATCCTTAATTTTGGAATAAGGATTAGGCATCTGCAAAATAGAGTTAATTGATTCTGCAATTTCCTCCAATTCCTTATTTTGAAGTAAATTTTTATTTGTTTCATAACTTTTATAAACATCCCATGCTTCTTTAAATATTCCTTTTTGACTACCTTTAAAGAAAGATAAAACAGGCATTAAATCATCTGAAACATCTAATATATCATCTTCATGGTTGTGAATATATTTATAAAATTCAGCTATACTTTTTTTACCTTTAATTTCATTAAATAACTCCAATGATTCCTCTAATATACTTCTACCAGGATAATGAATAAAACCTTTAAATTCAATAAGACATTTATTTATATCATCTAATTTTTCATTATTTCTCTTTTTGAAAACTTCCATTAATTTTTCATCATTATCAATAGTAACATTCTGATTAAATACTTCTCTTAAAATATCTTTTACAGATTTAATGTAATTTACATTGGTTTTTTCTCTTTTAGAAACTAATATTTTCTCATCATACTCTTTTTTAGTTATATAATCAAATATTTTATTTTTATCCTGATTTTTGAGAGATATTTCTTCACTATTTATAGATAATGAAACTCTTCTTTGAACCAGTAATTTAGTTACTAACCATTGTATATCCAAATTAGTAAATCCATATGGTGCTTTAGAAAATCTATCAATTATAGCTTTTAGGGTTAAAGTATTGTGAACATTAAACTGAGCTAATACATATTCGTCCAAATCATTTAATGCATTAATGCAAGTTTTATCTTCAAATTCAAAGGTTTCCTGAACATCATCTTTAAGAGTGTTTAAAATATCCTTTTTATCTGGTGCAAAGTCGTTCATATAATACAATTTGTTATAAACTTTGTCAATCAATTTGCCCATTGCTTCATCAAGACGATCACTTGCATTTTTCTCGACAATATCTACTTTATCTCCTTTAACAAAGATTACTGCTCTTTTAATAGCTTCTTCAAGGAATAAATCAATTCTTTTAGTTTTATCATTGTATTCTTCTTGTTTTCTAGCTCTAAGTTCTGCCCTTAAATCTCCAGATTTCTTTGTTAAATATTTAGATATTTGTAAAGTTTCTTTTATTTCATCAAATACTGCTAAATCATTAGGCAACATTACAATAACTTCATCATTGGAATCTGAAAGACCTTTCAACATATTATAAACAGTATTACCTGCATCATCTAATTGTGTCTGACCTGAACCCATATTTACTTCAGTTTCATAGTAAGGTGTGATAATTCTTATTCCAATATCATATTTCCTTCCACCTTTCTCCCTATTATCAATAGATTGATTAAAAGCAAAATTGTAACGATTTGAAACTTTATATTTGTTTGTTTTATAAATTCCTGCAAATATTCTATTTGATGTTTCATCTAAAATTTCACCGACTTCAATAAGTTCGTTTTTAATTTCTCTATTGATATCCTGTTCTTCATTTGTTAAAAAGGAGTATACATCACCATTTTTCTGAATTAAAGTCTGTTCAAGAAGGCGTTTTAAGGAATTTTCAATTTTATCTTTAAGTTCCAATCTATCTTCATCAATATTACTAATCATCAAAGTTGTTAAATCATTAGGAGTTGCTTTAATCTCTTTTACATATTTAATCATAAATAGGACTTTTAAAACTTCTACATCAAAAGATGTTAACCTATCATTATCCTCTGCTCTAATAATAACATTTTTATGAGTATGATCAATGAATGTTTCAATTGCCCTGTAGAAAACATTAAAAGGCACAATAGCTCCATCAACTTCATTTTTCATTGCAATAGCTGATTCTTTAAATAATGCAAGCATTGAACGTTCCCCATCTGCCATGTGCTTACCTGATGCACTGTGTTCTCTAATTGATGTTAAAACATCCTGTACTCTTTGGAACTGATATGGAACAAATGGATATATGTTAGCAAAGTCTTCTGCATTTTCATATGTTTTCATCTCCACTTTACCATCAAAACTGATAATATTTTTAAGAGTAGGTTCAATCTGTGGATAATATGATTCCAAGAACTTTTCTGCAGTTTCATTTTTAGCTAGAATTCTACGGCGAATAACTTCATCTACATTAGAAGATGAAAGTGAAAGTCTTGTTTTAAATCTACCTTGAATCTTAGAGAAATCAATACCTCTAATATCTTTGGTAATATCATCAATATTCTGTTGACTGGTTACAACAACCCAAGCTTTTCCATGACATTTAATACCCAATTCTTCTACGATTGTTTGTAAATTAAGCATTAATTGAGTATTATCAGCAATATACTGACCTACTTCATCTACTAAAAATATAATGTGATGGTTATTTCCTTTAGATTTGCAGTATTCATTAACTTCTTTTGCAAAGTTCTCAATTGTAATATCTATATTTTCTTCAGCTTTTTCTGCCCAGGTTCTAGCAGCTTCCTCACTCATAAAGTCAATATTTACAATTGTTTCAACAATTTCATCTTGTATGAAGAAAAATTCATCTCTTTTTTCTTCCCATTTATCACCAGTGATTTCAAGAAATTCTTCTTTGAATTGATCAAATTTTCCTTTATTATCTAATTGTTTTTCTAAATCTGCTAAAAAAGGTAAACCTCCACAGTATCCTCTCATTTCATTAAATACTCTTATGAAAACCTTTAAAATATCTTTCTTTTCATCTTGAGCAGATTTTGAATCAATATTAAAAAGAATAACATCAGTATCTACACTAGTAGCACTTTTCATATCTGCAATAACTTTAGCATCAGTTATTTTTTTATCTTCATCAAAGAAATCAATAGGTTTTCTTCCTTTAACTCTCAAATTACTATCTAGAATATAAGATAATATCTTTAAAAAGTGAGATTTACCACTACCAAAGAATCCAGAAATCCACACACATATATCATCAGTAGGATTAAATAGTGCCTCACTATAACTTGAAAAAAAATCAGTAAAATGCTTTAAAAGTTCTTTGGTTACCACATATTCATCTAATTCCTGATAGATATTCTCTTTTTGATCTACTTTAATTACACCTTGGATATCTCTTTCAATATCCTTTTCAAACATATTTTTAATTTCCATTCCAAAAAACCCCTAATGAATCAATGAAAACGCTCTATAATAATTACTTCCTTCAAGTGTATCAAATAAAACTAAATCAGTACCAGAGTATTTACCTGGGAAAAATAAGACAACAGGTACTTTATCCAAATGTTGATGTAAATTGTTTAATACATTATGTGATCTGAGAATCGGGAAAGCTTTTCCAACTCCTGTTAAAAAAACAACACAATTGTCAGGTGTTCTTTCAATTATATAGTTAACAATTAAGTTAGCATTTGAATCTAATTTTAGGAGAGTGACAATAGCTTTTTTAGTAAAATCTCTTCCTTTCTTTTTTTCAAAATCAAATATTTTTTCTAAATAACCTTTATCTTTTAAAATATCTATAATTATTTCATATAAATCAAAAACAACAATTTTAAAAGGATAATTTTCATTTGAATTAATTTTAGTTTCCAAATGTTTAATTTCATCTCTAACTTTCATTTCATCTTTGGGACTATAATCAAAGATATAATATCCAACTTCATTTGATAATCCCCTATTTTCTAAAAAAGCAGGATCATTAATAGTTGGTTCAATTCTACTTAATTTTTCATCAATACTTAAGCTATCCAAATTCCTCACCTAATAAAATCAGCTTTCACCACATATTGCCTTAACATAAGGTTCAAAATCATTTTCAACAAGAAGTTCCCTTAATCTAAAATCTAAAAATGGAAGAATAATTTTATAATCTTTATCATCTTTTTCTAAAATACCAGCTTCAGATAAAAATTGTCTGTAATTACTACCTAATCTTTTAACTGTCTTTTCAGCCCAATTTTCAATAACTTCACTTTGCTGTGCTTTATTTGTAAAAAATATATTAAAATCAGAATTATTAAGTGTATAATTACCTAAAATAATGTGCTCTCTGAATACTTCATACATAAACTCAAAGAATAGTTTATCATTTTTAAGAATTGAAATTAAAACAATAATTTTTGATGAATTAACATCTGCATTTACAAAAAATTGCAACAACTCTTCAGGAAAATCCTTTAATCTACGATATAGATTACCCGCCATTCTTTTAGCTCTACGTTCACTATCTACTTGATATATATTTTCATTTAAAGCTAATTCAACAATTTCGGACTTAGATAAACCCTCCAACATATACTCAGCAGTAGTTTTTGTTTCTAAAAGCCAAAATGAAGCACTCATAATTCCAGCACTATACTTCAAAAATTACACCTCATAATTAAAATATAGGTGTACATAACTTATATATATTAATATCAAAATTGAATTTGAATGCTAAAAATAGAAACATTTAAAGAAAATATTATCTGAATAATTTAAAAATTTTAAAAAAAAAATAGCTAATTAGACTGTCTCCAAGTGTTTCCACAGTTGGTACATCTAATAAAATAAGTCGGTGCTTCATCAGCAGATCTTGTTTGTAAAACCCACCAGACCCCTTCTGTTCCACCACATTTATAACAGGTAATCTTTTTAGTTGGCATAGCTGTACTTTTCTTATCTGTAACAATTACTCCTTGTTGAGGATTTGTTTCACCTTCAAAGCTGTACTGTTCCTTTATTTCTTCATCAGATATTGAATCTTCATATCCACAGCTACATTTTAAGTTTCCATCTTTATCAGGCAGTAATATTTTACCACATTTTGGACAAAATTCCATAGATAATTAACCTCTATAAAACTTATTAAAAATAGTATTAGATTAAACTTACTTAAAAAAGTAATGAAAAAAAAAGAAAAAAAGTTAAGGTTAATTTTCAACCATAATCAGATTACCCGTCGATGGATCTTTATATACTCTACCCATTTCAGTATAACCTTGACCTGAACTGTTTGATGTTTCAGGAGTTTCATTTAACGGCTGCCCCTGATCAACTTCGGTTACACTTTGAATGGTCTCCATCATTTCCTGTCTTTCTTGCTGATTCATATCTGAGAATATTACACTTTGCATATTCCAGCTAATAACAACAAATATTAAAAAACCTAAAGCAATAACGAGCATTGCATCAACAAGGTTTGTTGTACCAGCCATTGGATCTTCTTCCACACTTGAAGACCTTTGACGACGCCTTTGTTTTCTTCTAACCATATAATCACGACTATTTCATAAAGTCAAGAACAGCATCAGACAATGCATCTAAATCAGAGATATACTTATCATACCATCCTCTTCTAATTTTAGAGATAACATAACATAATGCACCAGAACCAATACCTACAATAGTTGTGTTAAATGCAACAGTTAATGCATCTGCAAGGAGATTAATATCTCCACTTCCTAAAGCTGCAAGACCAGGACCCATAGGAATTAAAGTACCCATTAAACCTAAAGTAGGACCAATACGAGTTACAATATCTGTTTTTTCTAAAGTTTTATCAATTTTTTCCTCTTCATATTCAACAAGTTTACGAGCTAATGCTTCACGAGCTTCATTAGATAAAGAAGTAGAATTAGCAATTTCTGTTAAAGCTTTCTTTTGAGGTTTTGGTAAGTTTGAATTAGAAATAGTTGATTTTACACCATCAATTGAAGTTGAAGAATTAATTTGATAAATTAAATCACGAACAAGAGCAATAGGAACTTTTTTTCTTGATGTATACTCAGAGATAAATCCTCCAAGGAAAACAACAGAAATAACCACTAATATTAATAAAATTACAATTACTGGAATAGATAAACTTTGAGATATTACATCTAAAGCTCCATTTAAATATTCTCCACCTGGTATAACTGAACTCATACAATATTCACCTATATTTGTTAAATTTTTTTTTAATTTAAAAGATTATCAGTTTTTCTGTAAATCAAGTAACCCACAACTAATAAAATAACAATAATAACCAAAACATATAATAAAGTTATTGGATCACCAATAGACAAATCACTTGCTCCACTTTGCATTACAGAAGCAATATTTGGAATAACTAATGAAGATAAAAGGAAATACGCACCTAAAAATAGCATAAAATTACCTAAAACTATAGGGTAAGGTTTATTTATAACTCTAATTATTAAATTTGATGCGAAATAGGTTACTAAAATTGTAACAACTAATGCAATACCAACATAAACACTTAAAGTTACAGAACCTAATCCTACAGTTGGAGCTACCATTAATACTGAAGCAATAATTGAACCAAAACAGCATGGACATGGAGCTACCACTGCTAAACATGTAGCTGTAGTAGTATTTTTATCATGCTGTTTCCATTCTCTAATTGTAAATAATCCTGCTATTATCATAATAGATGCCATTATAAGATAAAATAATGAATTATATCCATAAATAGCTTGAATTATTTGATCAGCATAAAATGATGCAATCCAGGAGATTAATAAAACCCCTCCACCATAACCAATACAAATAATTGCAAGCAGCTTCTTAGATAAATTAGCTAAACCTGAAGCAAGCCCTATTTTAATTCCGAATACTACAACAGAAGCAATAATACCAACCTGCCATAATAAACTCATAACATCCATTTAAATTCCTCAATTATTTTACATTATTAATTAATTAAAATTAAAATTAAAATAGAAATAATTAACTAATGCATAACTAATTATATAATTTATCTAATTTAAACTTAATTGAATATAATTAAATTAAAATGAATAAAATCTTGAACTCATCAACAAAACAATAAAAAACACAACTTTTAAAATTATTAAAATAGAGAAATTAATAATATTATATTAACCTATTTTTTGAGGAATAAAATGATATGGAATGAAAAGATTGAGTGTATGGAAAGAGATGAACTTGAAGAATTACAACTTAAAAGACTTCAAGAAACTGTAAAAAGGGCTTTTGATAAAATACCTTATTACAATAAAAAATACACTGAAAATAATGTTTTTCCAGAAGATATTGAAACTTTAAAAGATATTGAAAAATTACCTTTTATAACAAAAGATGATTTAAGAGAAAGTTATCCTTTTGGATTATTTGCTGTTGATAGAAAAAAAATAACAGAAGTACATTCATCTTCAGGTACCACTGGAAAGCCAGTTGTTTCTGGTTACACACCTAAAGACCTCGATACATGGGGTGAAACAATAGCTCGTGGTTTAACAATGATGGGTCTTGGAGAAGAAGACATTATTCAAAATACTCATGGATACGGTCTTTTTACAGGAGGATTTGGTGTTCACTATGGTTCTCATAAAATTGGAGCAACTATCATACCAATTTCCACTGGACAGACTAGAAGACAAATTGAAATCATGAAAGATTTTGGAACTACCTGTTTAATATTTACTCCTTCCTATGGAATACACCTTGGAGAGGTAGCTATTGAAGAAGGAATTGATCCAAAAGAATTAGGTGTTAAATCTATTGGTTTTGGAGCTGAAATGTGGACTGAAGAAATAAGAGACAAAGTAGAGGAGATCTTTGGAGCTAAAGCTTACAATATCTATGGATTAACAGAATTAATGGGTCCTGGAGTGGGAATTGAATGTGAAGCACAAAATGGTCTTCATATACCTGAAGATATCTACTATCCAGAAATCATTGACCCTAATACCTTGAAAAATTTAGGTCCTAATGAAAAAGGAGAACTTGTATTAACTAACCTCTACAGAGAAGGAATGCCAATAATCAGATTTAGAACCAAGGACATTACTTCAATTACCTATGAACCATGTGAATGTGGAAGAACACTTGCAAGAATGAGCAGAATCACCGGAAGAAGCGATGATATGATTAAAGTTAAAGGAGTAGCTATTTTCCCATCACAAATAGAAACAGCTCTCTTAAAAGCAGGAGATGTAGAACCTCACTACTTAATCATTGTTACAAGGCCACATGTTCTTGATGAAATCGAAGTTAAAGTTGAAGCATCCAAAGACCTTTTCTTTGACGGTGTAAAAGAAATGGTAAATGTGAAAGACAGAATAGCTAAATCTATTGAAAATGAAACAGGAATAAGGGTTAAAGTAACCTTAGTTGAACCAAAAAGCCTTCCAAGATTTGAAGGAAAAGCAAAAAGAGTTATCGATAAAAGAAACCTACACTAAAGGAGATATTTTATGAAAATTAAACAATTATCAATATTTTTACAGAATAAAAAAGGAAGTTTATATGATGCATTAGATGTTTTATCTAAAGGAGGAATTAACATTAAAGCTCTTTCCCTTGCAGATACTTCAGACTTTGGTATCTTAAGAGTTGTTGTTAACAATCCTCAAAAAGGGTTAGAAATTCTTGAAGAAGCTAATTTCCTTGTAAAAATGACTGATATAATAGCTATTGAAATGAATGATAACCCTGGTGGACTTTCAGATGTGTTAAAAACCATTAAAGATAATGATATTGATTTAGAATATCTTTATGCATTTACACATAATAAAACAGATAAAGCTATTCTTTTATTACACACTGATGAGTTAGACAACTTAGCAGCTGTTTTAAAAGAAAATAATATAACTGTTGTATCTTCTGAGGAAGTATACAACTTATAAATACTTTTTTTACTATTTTTATTTTTAAAAAAAGAAAAATGAAGAATAAATTTATTCTTCAGAAGTTGATGGAGTATAAACTCTAGAACCTAATTCAGAGTCTAACATGTATAAAATGTTTGCTGCTCCGCCAGCTCTTTTGATTTTTCCTAATACTTCCATAGCTGACTCTTCTTCTTCAACTTGTTCTTCTACATACCATTGTAAGAATTGGTTAGTTGCATGGTCTTTTTCTTCGATTGCAATGTCAACTAAGTTGTTGATTAAGGAAGTTACCATTTGTTCATGTTCTAATACATGTTTGAATACAGCTTCAATGGAATCCCATTCAGTTTGAGGTGCTTCAATAGCTGTTAAGGTTACTCTTGCTCCTCTTGTGTTTAAATAGTCGTAGAATTTCATTGCATGATCTAATTCTTCTTGTGCTTGTACTCTCATCCATTGTGCAAATCCTGGATAGTCTTGATCTTCAAAGTAAGCTGCCATTGATAAGTATAAGTATCCGGAATACATTTCTGCATTTAATTGTTCGTTTATTGCTTTTTCCATATTTTCTGAAACCATTTATATCACCAGTTTTTATTCAATTTAAATATAAGTATTGATAGCTATAAATACTTTGTGTTTTTTATAACTTTTTGTTACTATAATATGAATTTAAAAAAAAATAATAGAAAAATCAAGAATTATTTTAGAAAACCTTTAAAGAATTCCTCAAGTTCTTCATCTTCCATAGGTTCCGGAGTAGAAACAGTGTCATTGTTCAATATATTTAAAGCGAGCCTTCTGTATTCTTCAGTTTCTTCACTTTCAGGATATTTTTCTACAACGGTTTTTGCATCTAATTCACTTTCTTGAATTAAATCACTTCTATTGATAACACCAATTACATGTGTACCTATCTTTTTTGCAAATTTATCAACAATTTCCACTTCATTGTTGACTCCCTTACAGTTACAGACAATTCCACTTAACTTACCCTTAAGTTTTTTAATTCCACGAACAATGTTGTTTGCTGCATATAGGGACATGTACTCCCCTGAAGAGACAATAATAACTTCATCTGCATACTTTTCACGAAGGGGAACAGAAAATCCACCGCATACAACATCCCCTAAAACATCATATATGACAACATCAAGGTCCTTGTCAAAGATACCTAAATGTTCAAGTCTTTTCATAGCTACTATAACACCACGTCCTGCACATCCAACTCCAGGTTCAGGACCTCCACTTTCAACACATAGGATGTCTTTATATCCTTTATAAACTAAATCCTCTTCAGCAGGGTCTTTTTTATCTTTTATAGTTTTTACAACAGTCGGAATTCTGCCACCACAAAGTGTACGTGTTGTATCAGCTTTTGGATCACAACCAATAACCAGACAGTTCAACTCTTCAAAATCAGCATAAACTGCAGATAGATTAGCTACTGTTGTACTTTTTCCAATTCCACCTTTTCCATAAATAGCTATCTTTTTAATCATTAAATCACTTTAGTCTCTTTCAGTTAGTTTATAAACAAAATCATTTTCACGAACTTTAGTTTCACATGCAACAGCAACATTACATCCTTTTGGAGCTTTTTCAATTGGTTTTCTGTCAATTTCCATAGATTCAATTACATGTTCAATAGAACCTGTAGTTGGGCCCTGAATAAGAATCCTATCTCCAAGAGCCAAATCATCCCATATCTTAAGTTCAGCTACCTTTATTTTACTGTAATAGTTAACAACTTTACCAATGTCTTTTTTAATATATTTTGACTGATTGTCTTCACTTATTTCATAAGGCTGATTGAAATAGAAACCTGTATCAAATCCACGGTTAAATACTTCACTTAATCTCTCAATCCATGATGGATCAACTTTATATTCATCAGGTTTTTCAAAATATCTGTCAATAGCTTGCCTATATACACCAGTAACCATTGCTCCATAGTCAGGACTTCTTGCACGCCCTTCAATTTTAAAACTGGCCACTCCTGTGTCAACCAGTTCAGGAATGTGCTCAACCATCATCATGTCCTTTGGTGAGAAAAAGTTAGTCCTATAGGAATCATCATAGGATTTAGATATTACAAAGGACTCATCTGAGATATCTGAGAAATTAATGACCTTATCATCATCACTTTCCTCATAGGTCAAGGTCCAGTTCTTACGGCATGGCTGAAGACAGTCTCCGCAGTTGGCACTTCTTCCATATAATCCATAGCTTAAGAAACATCTTCCAGAAATAGCCATGCACATTGCACCATGAATAAAAACTTCTGTTTCAATTGGAGATTTTTCAGTTATTCTTTTAATCTCATCAATTGACAGTTCACGTGAAAGAATAGCTCTTTTAGCACCTAATTTTTTAAGTGTCTTTAATGTAAAAGAATTAGTAATATTTTCCTGAACACTTATGTGAGGTTCAAGACCATGGGCTGCAGTATCCTCAATTAAACCAATATCAGAAAGAATAAGACCATCAATTTCAGCTGCAGCTATTTCAGGTAACTGACTTTTAAGTTTAGCTGCTGCATCTTCTCTTAAAATAGTGTTAGTGCAAAGATATGTTTTTGCGCCGTATTCACCAGCTGTCTTTGCAACTTTATCCAAATCATTAAAAGTAAAATTATTGGCATTAGCCCTCATATTGTATCCATCAAGGCCAATATAAACAGCATCTGCCCCATTTTCAAGAACAGCTCTAAGGGAAATAAAATTTCCAGCTGGCGCTAATAATTCTACCATATTAAATCTTTAAGGTTTATAATAAGTTTCAGCTTCAATATCCTCTGGAAGTTCAGTTGGATATTTCTCATTAATACAACCTAAACATAAATCTTCTTTAGGCATTCCAATAGCATCAACAAGAGCTTCTAAAGTAATGTATCCTAAAGAATCAACATCTAACTGTTCTCTAATTTCTTCAACAGAGTAGTTAGCTGCAATTAATTCTTTTTTAGTTGCCATAGCTACTCCATAGAAACAAGGAGATATTACAGGAGGACAGCCTACAAGGAAGTGAATTTCTTTAGGTTCTGCTTCTTTAACAAGTTCCAACAATTGCTGTGATGTAGTACCTCTTACAATACTGTCATCAATGAGGATAATCCTTTTTCCTTTAATGGCTTCTTTAATAGGGTTTAATTTAAGCCTTACAGCTAGTTCCCTTTCTTCCTGTGTTGGCATAATAAAGGTTCTTCCAACATACCTGTTTTTAATTAAACCTTCACCATAAGGAATTCCAGATGCTCTTGAATAACCAATAGCTGCAGGAATTGAAGAATCTGGAACAGGAATTACAACATCTGCATCAATAGGATATAACTTATGGAGCTGTTCACCAATATTTAATCTGGTCTGATATACATTAACTCCGTCAATTGTACTGTCAGGTCTTGCAAAATAAACATATTCAAACATACAGTGTGCTAAATAAGGTTCTTCCCCTCTATCTAACATGTAGCTGTTGATTTCATTGTTTTCAAAGTAAATTACTTCTCCAGGTTCAATATCACGTATGTATTTTGCATTAATTACATCAAAAGCTACAGTTTCTGATGCTACAACAAAATCATCTTTTCTTTTTGCAACAGCTAAAGGTTTCATACCCATAGGATCACGTACAGCATATAACTCACCATTAATAAGGATAGTTAATGCATAGGAACCAACAAGTTGTTTACAGACAGCTTCAATTGATTCTAAAATGTCTTTCTGATTATCATGGTGTTCCCTTTTAAGTAAGTAACAGATAACTTCAGAATCAGTATTGGATTTAAAAGAGTAACCTTCTTCTATAAGCTCATCTCTTAATTCACTGGAATTTACAATATCCCCATTATGAGCCATTGCGATAAATCCATTATCAAAATCAGTTACAAAAGGCTGAGAATTTTCAAGTTTAGATTGACCAGTTGTAGAATATCTTACATGGCCAATTCCTACATTTCCGCTAAGATGGTTAATCTCGTAATCTTTGAAAACGTCTGAAATTAAACCCATACCACAATAATAATTCAATCCTTTGTCTAAATTATAAGTAGCTATACCTGCTGATTCTTGTCCTCTATGTTGAAGGGCAAAAAGGCAGTAATAAATAAAAGAAGAAACATCCTTACTTTCATTTTCAGAATGAATCCCTACAACCCCACATTTATCTTGCAATTCATCTTGCATGTACAATCTCCTTTAATTAGTAAATATAGTTATAATTATAAAATTTATCTTATTAAATAGTAACGGTTTATTTATATATTAACCAAAAAAGTCACCAATATTGTTTGGTATGTCATACTCTCTTTCATCAATGATTTTATCATCAGATTCATTATTAAGATTATTAAGCTCTTTTTTTAATTCCTCTTCTTTATTTTCAACAAAAATTAAAGCAGTTTTAACAACTTTTAGCCAGTCAATAGCTGTTGGTTTGTCTACAGCTCCAATAAAACCTTGACCAACTATAATGTTGTCTGGTCTGAATTTATTTGTAGCAATAATGATTTTTTCCTGATTTAAAAGAGCTTCATCAAAAACTTCCTGCCATAAATCATTTAAATCATAGATTTCAAGGATATGTTTCTTATGAATATCTTCAAACCTGCCTTTAAAAGAAGAGAAGTCTGATTTAATCTTGTCAATATTATGATTAAGGTTAGTGATTTCATCTTTCAGTTCAAGGTTAACTTTTTCAAGATTTTCATTATCATCAATTAACCCATTATAATCATCTAAAAGACTGTTATACTTTCTTGTAAGAGATGAAAGTTTATTTTCCAAAGAATGGATATTTATGATATTTAAAGAATAGGAAAGTCCTGCCTTTATAATAGAATTGAAAATCTCCCTTTCAGCATGACTTATTTCAATAGTACCTTCATCTGAAATAACATTATCATAATTAAATAAACCTATATGATTAAAATCAGTTTTTAAATCATTATATAAAATATTATAATACTCATCATGTCCATAGCTGCCAATGAGAATTATATCTGCACCAGAAGCTACTTTCTTAGCAAGCTCCATATCTTTGGTTGGTATAATGGAAGAAACAATGATATTATAATCTTTCTCAAGCTGTACATTATTTATTGCTTTAGAAACGATTTCTGCCATGTTATTTTCTGAAACAATAACTCTAACATCAACTTTTTCAATAGTTTGATTATCGTCCATTCTTTCAACCTAAATCATTTTAACTTTTTTATGCCAATCCCATGCAGAAGAAACAATAGTTTCTAAGTCATATTGGGGAGTCCAACCTAAAACATCCCTGACCTTTGATGAATCAGCTATTAAAACATCAGGATCTCCTTCACGACGGTCTGCAGTTTCAACCTTAAAATCAACACCTGTAACTTTTTTACATGTATCAATAATTTCCTTAACAGAATATCCTTTCCCATTTCCTAGATTAAAGAAATCGGATTTTCCTCCATTAACTAAATATTCATAAGCAAGAATATGAGCCCTTGCAAGGTCATTAACATGAATATAATCACGTATACAAGTACCATCAGGAGTATTATAATCAGTACCAAAAATAGAAATAGAATCTCTAATACCTAATGCAGCATCTAAAACTAATGGAATCAAATGAGTTTCAGGATCATGATACTCACCAACCTCACAGTCAAAATCACAGCCAGCAGCATTAAAGTATCTTAGAGAAACAAAATTAAAATCTCCTTTTTCAGCTTCCCTACTTAAAGATTTTTCAACAATAAATTTTGAATGACCATAAGGGTTAATAGGTTTTAACTTTTGGTCTTCAGTAATTGGAATTTTTTCAGGATTTCCATAAACAGCTGCAGTTGAAGAGAGAATAAACTTATCAACCCCAAATTCTCTCATAACCTGCAATAAATTTAAAGTGTTTTTATAATTATTTTTAAAATACATCTGAGGATGTTCTACTGATTCAGCTACTGATGAAAAAGCAGCAAAATGCATTACAGCATCAATATCATGAGTTTCAAAGATTTCTCTAATATCTTTACTGCCGGTATCACCATTTACAAATTCTCCCCATTTTACAAAATTTTCATAACCCTTGGAAAGATTATCTAACACAACAGTGTCATATCCTTCCTGATTTAGCATTTTGTTTGTATGAGAACCAATATAGCCCGCTCCACCAGTAACTAAAATCAAATAATCACCTTAAATTAATTTACCTAATTTTAGTAAAGCTTTAGGAGATACTTTAACTAAGTTTTTAATAAGTTCTGTAGTGGAAATTTTTTCGAAGTTAACATCCTGGAAAGCTTTAGCGATATCGTTAAGTTCATCATCACTTAAGGATAATAAGAACTCTTGAGGTTTTTTATACTTGTCAATTTCACTTTTAAGCTCTTTTCTAACTTCTTCATCATATTTTTTAAGGAACTTTTTAGAGCAGTCACCTGCAGCAATAGCTTCTGCAGCTACTTTACCAGCATACATACCTCCAGTCATACCACTGGAAATTCCTCCACCAGTTAATGGGTTTACCTGACCTGCTGCATCTCCACAAATTAAAAGGTTGTCGTCATACATTTTTTTAGGCATTCCACCAACAGGGTCTCCACCAACATTTAATTCAACAGGCTGAGCATTTTTGGTAGCTGGACATTTAGCAATAAATTCATCTAAGTATTCAATAGCTGGTTTTTCAGCCAAATGAGAAAGAACAGCTAATCCTACATTTGCGATGTCATCTCCTTTAGGGAAAATCCATACATATCCACCAGGAGCACAGGATCCAAAGAAGAATTCCAAAACACCGTCTCTTTCAAAGTCAAGACCTACCATTTCATATTGGACACCAGATTCCATTTCTTTAGCTTTTGTGGTAGGTTTTAATCCTGCCCATCTTGCAACATGACATTCTGGACCGTCAGCACCGATTACAATTTTAGCTCTGATTTCTTCTTTTTTACCCATAGATTCAACAGATACAATGAATGCATCTCCATCTCTTCTAAGACCAGTAGCTAAAGTTTTAATTTTGATTTGAGCACCTGCTCTTGCTGCATCCATAGCCATATATTTATCAAATACTTTTCTCTCTAAGATGTAACCTGCTTCAGGTAATTCAATTTCTTCTTCAGTCATCCATACATCAGTACCATCAGGAGAAACAAGTCTTATACCATCGATTTCTTTAGTAATCCAACGAGGATTAGGTTCAATACCTAATTTTGCAAGACCTTTTTTAGATATTCCTTCAGCACATCTTTTTGGAGCACCGATTTCAGATTTTTTATCCATCAATATTACTTTTGCACCACCAAGAGCAGCATGCTTAGCTGCACTAGAACCTGCTGGTCCTGAACCAATTACTAATACATCAGTTTCAATCATAAAAATCCCCTATTCTTTCTCTAATGCTGTGATAGGACAAGCATCCACACACAATTCACATTCTCTACACTCACTATCATCAAAGATTAAAGCATATTCTTTGACGGTAATTAAATTCCTTGGACAAACACCTGCACATTCACCACAGAATGAGCACCAATCTTTAACAATCATAGAAAATCTCCTATAAAACCTAATAATATAGTTTATATTAATATAATAATTAGATTTTTATCTTATTTAAGTATATTACTATTTTTTAATAAAAATCCTTTATCTAATCATTAAAATAGGAACAGTAGAAGTTTTTAAAACTCTATCTGTTACACTTCCAATTTGATTTTCATTTAGTTCTTCATCAAAAGTATTAGAACCATAAGCATGCATAACAACTAAATCAGCATTTGTTTTACGAATAATAGTTTTCATGTCTCTTAAAGGATCACCAGTAATTAGATGCTCAATAACATCAACACCCACTTTATTAGCTTTTTCAGTTATTTTACCTAATATAGCATCTCCTTTATCTTCTTCACTGGCATAGCTATTAAATGAAAATTCTTCAAGAACATGAACAGCAGCTATTTTAGAGTTAAATTTCTCTGCAATTTCAATAGCATAATCAACAGCTTTATCACCATATTCAGAGCCATCTACTGGTACAGTAATAGTTTCAAACATTTTATTCCTCCATTAAGTAGTCTGCATGACAGAAACCAATGAAATCATCTACGATTTTATCAACATCAGTATCATCATCAATAACAAGTCCATTATCCATGAAAATAGCTCTGTTACTTAATTCCTTAATGAAATCAGTATTATGTGAAACCATAACTATTGTAATTCCATATTTCTTGGAAATCTTTTTAAGAGAGTTTGTTACAGTTCTTAAGGTAATTGGGTCTAAATCACCAAATGGTTCATCAAGCAATAAGAATTTAGGTTTGGAAATTAAGATTAAAGCAAGCATTACCCTAACTTTTTGACCACCAGATAATTCATAGGATTTCCTGTGTAAAATATCTAAAGATAAATCTAAACTATCAAAAATATCCTTAACAGCTTCTTTAGTTGCAGTTTCTGGGAATTTAGGGAATAAATCATTTAAAATCTCAGGCATTAAACCAACTTGTTCCAAACGTGCTTTAGCTTCATGTTCAGGTAAATCAGTTAATAAGTAAAGTGAATCTAATAATTCATCACTTAAATCTAATTTCTTAGCTCTTTCTCTTGCTTCTTTTACAATATTATGATTTTTATAACCTAAACGAACAGCTAATTGATTGAGAACTGTTGCATAATGGCTTAGGGCAAATTCCTGATGCATAAATCCTAATTTACTTCTAATAGCCATTCTACCCATACCTGGAAGGGCAATATCTTCCCAGTTTCCATCTACATTATAGAAAACATCTCCTTTATCTGGGAAATCTAAACCACCAAGCATTCTTAAAAGAACAGTTTTTCCAGCTCCACTAGGACCTACTAAACTAAGGATGTTTTCGCGATTAACTTTAAAGTTAATGTCCTTCATCTGTAGAACTTCTCCACCAGTTACAAGATAGAAACGTTTATAGATATCTTTAGCTTCAATTACTTCTTCATCAGTAGCTACATTCTCAATATCTACAATAGGTTCCATATCACTCATGAATTTATCTGTGATTTCAACTGGATCCCCTTCATCTTTAATTTCACCATCTTCAAGCAAGATAACCCTATCTGCAAGATATTTTTGAACATCTGGAAGGTGAGATACTACAATAACAGTAATATTTAACTTTTCATTGATTTTTTTAACAGCATCTAAAATTTCCTGTTTTGTTTTTGGACAAGCCATTGTAGCTGGTTCATCTAAAAGTAAAAGTTTTGGTCTTTTTGCTAATTGTCTAGCTATAATCAATCTTTGTTTTTCTCCACCACTTAAAACAGATGCATAATGTCCAGATTTTTCTGTTAATGATACCAATTCAAGAATTTCATCTGCCTCTTCACCAAACTCACTTTCAGCTACTTCAAAATCAGTACTTGCTTCATCAAAATATCTTCTTGAGTATAATTTTCTTAAAACATTTTCACGTACTGTTTCTGGCCATATACCAAAAGATCTTTGAAGATGAATAGCTGTTTCTTTTTTAAGCATATTATAATAAAATTGAGAAGATTCAGAATTGACTGTAACATCTCCAACAGTGATACTTCCTGAATCAATGTGTTCTACTCCCCTTAATGCTCTTAAAAGAGTAGTTTTACCAGAACCACTTTTTCCTATGATTCCTAGTATTTCCCCTTCTTTTACTTCAAAGCTAATATTTTTAATTCCAGTGACAGTTTCACCATCATCTAATTTGTAACTTTTACTAACATTTTCAATTTTTATCATCTATTATGCTCCATTTATTCTATGAATTCTTTTTATAGGAAAAAAACATTGAATTAATTTAATAATATTTACTATTTGAAGATTAAAATATTTAAACTCCATCATTATTTTATATAGTGTAAAGTTTAATATAAAAATAATTAAAATAATTTGTGATAAAAATGAGTTTTGATGATAAAATTAATGAATTTTTAGAAAAAGTAGAGCATGAAAAAATAATGATTGAAACACAATTTGCTGATATTGAAAGTTATATCAAAGACCATGATGATATTGATTATGATAAACTCGTTTCTATTTTATCTCATTTCAATACATTAAATATCCAATATGAACAGCTCTGTCATGATTTAACCATATTTATTTCAATATTCAAATCAAAAGAAGAACAGCAAATAAGAATTTATAAAACAGAAGAGTTAGTTGAATTATTAGAAGCTGAGGTAAATAAAATCAATAATCAATAGCTATCGCTAATTTAACTACTTTTTTTACTATTTTTTATTTATGCATAAACACTTACGCCACCATTTTCAGCAGTGGTACTGTTTTCAGAAATAACTTTACTATTTTTAAGTAACTGTACTTTGAGTTCACCAGAGCCATAATCTGTTTTTTGAATATTTGCAAAGGCTTCATCCCATCCAGCACAACTTAATCTGTATGTCTGATTACCAGATCCAGACCTTTCAGATGGATGATCAACATCACCTAATCTACCATACCAGTCACCATCATAAGAGATAACAACTTCAAAAGGAGTGCTTGATGGACTATTAGCACTTTCATTAGCTGTGATAATATTTAATGAACTTTCAGGTGATGGTTTAGTAACTTCCTGAATAATTGAAAATAATATTAATGCAATAGCAACAATTCCTATTACTAATAAAACTTTTTTAGCAGTGCTTAAATTCCAACCATCATTTTTTCTTTTCTTAGTTAGAATTGCTTTATCAAGTGGATATGTACAGTTTAAACAGTAAGCATTTTCATCATCATTTTCATATCCACATCGTGGGCACTTAACCATAATTTATACCTCAAACTTCTTTGTCTAACATCAATTTTATTACATTATCATATTTAAAGTTAATGAAAAAAATGGAAAAAAACCGAAAATTTTAGCTTTTTTTAAAAAATAGGGAAATGAAAATAATACTTATTTCATATAGCTAATATGTTACTCATTAGAAATAATATTAAAGCCATAGACTAATTATTTTAAGTTATAAGTTAAAAAGTATACATCCATTTCAAGTGTAACTTATAAGTTAAAAGGTATACATCCATTTCAAGTGTAAAAATTAAATAAAAAAATAGCTAAAAAAAGAGTTAATGATAATAATCATAGACATTTTGAGCAACTTTTGAATTCATAGATTTTACTTTAGCCAATTCATCAACAGAAGCCTTTTTAATAGATTCAACATCCCCAAATTCTTTTAAAAGATTTAATTTACGATTTCTGCCAATGCCCTTAATATCATCAAGAGAAGACTCACTGATGTTTTTACTTCTTAATTTTCTGTGATATGTAATAGCAAATCTGTGGGATTCATCCCTAACACGTTGAAGAAGATGTAATGCCTTATTATTTTTAGGAATTATAATAGGACGACTAGAGTTAGGAATAAATATCTCCTCAAATTCCTTAGCTAAACCAATAATAGGAATATGAGAAAGATTAAGATCTTCTAAAACATCACATGCAACATTTAACTGACCTTTACCACCATCAATAACAATCAAATCAGGTTCTTCATCCTGATCCAGCATCTTAAGACGCCTAGTTAAAAGTTCCCTCATCATTTCAAAATCATTAGGACCTGGAGTGTTAATTTTAAAGTGTTTATATTTCTTTTTATTAGGTTTTGCATCAAGAAATGAAACTTTAGAACCTACAGCCATTTTACCTGAAATATTACTAATATCATAACCTTCAATAACTCTAGGCAACTTATCAAGTTTTAAGTACTTCTTAAGTTCAATTAAGGAGTTTTCAAGAGTTTTCTTTTGATGTTTAATAATTTCAGCATTCTTTTTAGCCATTTGAACTAATCTTAATTTAATTCCTTTTTCAGGGACTTTAATATAAACCCTGTTTCCCCTTAAATCTGTAAGCCATTCTTCAAGAAGTTCATAACCTTCAATTTCATTATCAACAATAATCTGTTTTGGAATATGTCTATTATATCCATAATACTGCTGAATGAAAGCATATAAAACATCTTCATTAGAATCATGCTCTGTTCCACTCATTAAAAAGTCATCTTTGCCAATAATCTTACCATTACGTATTGCCATTACAACAATAATTACAGTATCCTTATTTTCAGCAATAGCTATTACATCTTGATCTAAGTCATCATCAGCCAGTTCAACAAACTGTTTATCCATAATTTCTTCAATTGATGCAATTTGATCTCTTAAAACTGCTGCTTTTTCATATTCTTGATTTTCAGCAGCTTTCATCATCTCCTTTTTAAGATTTCTAACAATAACAGAGTACTTTCCCTGGAAAAACAAATCAATTTTTTTAATAATCTCATTGTATTCCTCTTCAGAGATATTTCCATCACAAGGAGCATAACATAAATCAATCTGACTATTAAGACAAGGCCCGTCCATATTTCTGCAGGTTCTTATCTTAAATAGAGACTTTAAAAATTTTACAGTTTTTTTAACAGAACCAACATCTGTAAATGGTCCATAATAACTACCGTTTTTTGTAATACTTCTTGTAATAACTAACCTTGGAAACTTTTCACTGGTTATCTTAACATAAGGATATCTTTTATCATCCTTTAGCTGAATATTATAACGAGGCTTGTGTTTTTTAATTAAATTAGCCTCTAAAATTAGAGCTTCTTTTTCAGAATTTGTTACAATGTACTCTAAGCTGTCAAAATGACTCATTAATATTTGAGTTTTAGGCCTGTCAAGAACTGGACGAAAATAAGATTTAACTCTTTTAATGAGGTTTTTTGCCTTACCAATGTAAATAATCTCATCCTGTTTATTCCTCATTATATAAACACCAGGTTTATTTGGAAGATTTTCAGGAGATTTGACTTTAGTTGACATAACACCCACTAAAAGAAATTATTTAAGTTCAACAATGTCTTTATTTAACTCTACTTTTCCTTCAGCTATTAAAGAATCTAATACCTTGTTAATTTTAGCTGCAGTCTTTTTAGAAGTAGATTTAAAACCAAAGTTACGAGAAACATCTTTTGTTAATTTATTAAGCTCAATTGGTTCTTTAAATTCTAAAACAGTTTCTATATTTTTAGTAATTTCTTCATTGGAAATCAAATCAATGTTAGGTTTCACTCTTTTTCTAATCTCAACATCATTATTTAAATTAAATAAAAAGTCGTCAATTATTATTAAAGAGCCTTCATCTTCAGATACTTTAATAGCATCATTAACTGCATTTTTGAACTTAGAACCTGCTCTTTTAATATCACAGTTCTCTTTAACTCTATTTATTACTTCATTGACATGGATTGGTCCTTCAACATCCACAATTTTATTTATAGATGCAGAAATTTCTTCAGGACTTTTATCATAAAGTTCATCAGAAGACTTTATACCAATATCTTCTGCTTTTTTATAATCATAAATAAAGTCTTTAACAGTTTTACCTTTACCTGGAAGCTTTTTATCATCAAAATCTTTCAATTTATAATTCTGTTTGTGTCTTTCATGTTCTATTTCTTTATATTCTTCATCCACTTCATGAATAATATCTTCAAGCTCCATGTCTTCTTTTGCTTTCCTTCTTTCTTCTTCATGGATTGTTAAGATACTATTATCATCATTAGACAATTCTTTCTTAAGGGCTTCCATTAACTGTTCTTCACGAATTCTTTTCTCTTCCATCTCTGCAAACTCAGAATCATCAATATCAATAATTTTTTCCTCTTCATATTCATGATAATCTTCTTCATCAACCACTGGAGTTATGTAATCCTCTTGTAAGCTAGTTTCAGCTATATTCTGAGCTGTAAACTCATCAGAGTAATAAGTTTCCTGAGAATTATCATTAGCTTGAGGATATTCAACTGGATCTTTTGTTCTGTCAATTACACTTACATATCCAATTTCAGTAGGATTTTCAATTTCTTTTAAAGACTTATTAATATATTTTAATTCATCTTTAAAGGCACTGATTTTTCCTAAAGCTGATTTTTTATCATGATACAAATTATTTTTCTTAAGAGGACTATTGATATCATTTATTCCCTGATAATAATATTCATTGAACTCTGATTCATCATTAATATTATTTTCTTCAAATTTAGGCATGTCACCAATATCTTCCTCTGTAAGATCATCTAAAAGTTTATCAAAGCTATCATTAACAACAGTTGTAGCTTTTTCATGAATTTCTTCATCATCCCAATTTATATTGGATTTAAATTTAATATTATCAAAAGGAGATTTATCATCTTCAATTATATAATCTTCAAATGGAGAATCAGCTTTTTCATCAATTTCTATTTCTTCTACTTCCATTTTCTGATTATCATCATTTGATTCTACATGATAATCATTGTCAATTTCATAAATAGCTGATTTTTCATCATTAAACTTATCTTCAATTTTCTCTTCTAGATTCTCTTCAACATTATTTTGTGGATTTAAATAAGATTCTCCTTCTGTAATTCCTGAAATAATTGAGTTAACAATTCTTTCTTTCATAGATTGTTTTTTTCTAGGTCTGTTAACCTTATTATCCTCAGATTTATTATTATCATTGTTAAGTATTTTATCTTTAATTTTAGGTTTTTTAAGAGAAGCATTATCATTATTCATTTCTTTTTTCTCCTCATCACTAGACTCTCTTTCATTATTCTCTTTTTTAGAATTATTCATTTCAATATCTTTATTTGAATCAGTTTTTTCATCTTTAAAGTTAACAGTGAAGACATTTTCCTCTTTTTTAACTTCATTAAGGAACTCTTCTTTAATATCTGCTACATTAGTAACTTCTTCCAATTCATCAACATCAGACACAACCTCAATATACTCATCATCAGATATTTTACGAGGAATTACATCTTCAAATTCATCAACTTCAGACACAACCTCAATATTCTCATCATCAGATATTTTACGAGGAGTTACTTCTTCTTGAGGAATAATATACTCTTCATCTTCCTCATTAGCTATTTCATCATCTAAGTTATCTGAAGCATCATCTAAATCTCTTCCAACATCTTCCAGGTTATCTGAAGCATCATCTAAATCTTCTAAATCATTAACTTCTTCAGCTTCCCCTGCTTTTGCTTCAAGTTCAGCTTTACGTGCTTCTTCAGCTTCTTTTTCTCTTTCAAGTTTTGCTTTTTCAGCCTGCTGTTTAAGTTTAAGTGCTAATTTTTCTGCTTCTTCACTCTTTTTCTGTTCTAATTTTACAGCCTCTTTTTTAGCATTTTCAACTGCTTCAAGAAGTTTTTTACGACCTAAATCCCTATTTCTATACCAGTCTGTAGACCATAAATGATAAAGGTTCCATCCAAGGCCTGTTAAAACTTGTTCCCTTAGCCTATCCCTATCTCTAGCTACTTTACTTGATGCATACATCTTTCCATCAGTGTTAATTCCTAAAATATATTTTCCAGGATTTTCATCATCCACAATAGCTAAATCAACTCTAAATCCTGCACAGCCCACTTGTTTATCTACTTCATATCCATTTTCTACAAGGAAACTGTAAATTGCATCTTCAAATGGCTCTTCCCTATATTCTTCAACTATCTTATGGCCTAAAGTTAAGGTTTCTGCATATCCAAGGAATTCTTTTAGTGCCTTTACACCAAATGGAGGGTTTGCTGTTAGATTCATATCATATGCTTTGAAATTGGAAAATACAACACATTTTTCTCTGGCACGTGTAATCAATACATTTAAACGTCTTTCCCCACCGTCTTGATTTAAAGGACCGAAATTAAGAGACATTTTTCCATTTTCATCATATCCATATCCAACACTTATGAATATAACATCTCTTTCATCCCCTTGTATTGTTTCAAGGTTTTTAACAAAGAATCTTTCATCCTTATTTTCTGCAAATAATGGTTCAAGTTCAGGTCTGTTTTTACGTTCAAGCTCTAATTCTTCAAGTATTGCGTTTTTCTGTGCAACAGAGAATGTTCCAACTCCTAGACTTTTGGTATCTCCATATTTATCAAAGTGTTTAAATATCTCTTTAACAACATCTCTTGCTTCAGCACGATTAGCAGATGAAGAACCTCTGTCATAGAGAGTGTTTGGATTATAATGAAGTTTTAAACCTAGTTCCGGATCATTACGTGATGGTGAAGGGTAAACTAATAATTCATCATCATAGAACAGGTTATTTGACACTGAAATTAAAGATTCATGACGGCTTCTGTAGTGCCATTTAAGCATTTTAACTGGGAATGATAATTTACATAAATGTAAAATACTTTCCATATCCATTGATGTAGCTACCTCTTCTTCACCTTCTGCAGAAGACATTTGATCAAAGAAGGATGTTGGAGGTAACTGTTGAGTATCTCCCATTACAACTGCAGTTTTACCTCTCATAAATGCACCTAAAGCATCTTCAGGTTTTACTTGACTAGCTTCATCAAAAATAACAACATCAAACTGTAATTTTTCATTGGTTGGGTCTAAATACTGTGCAATAGAAAGTGGACTCATCATAAATACGGGTTTAATCTGTTTTATTATTCCACCTGCTTTTTCAAGCAATTTTCTAACAGGTAAATGTCCGCTTTTTCTTGTAAACTCACCAGCCAATACTTTTGCTTCTGGATTTTCAGTAGCTCCAAATATTTGAGGAATATTGCTATTTAGCTTATGGAATATTCTTTTACGGTTTAAAGCCAATATTCTTTGATCTAAATCCTTAAATTCCCTTATTCTATTATCATGAAGTTCACCAATAAATGTAGCTAGTTCCTGATTCTCCAGGAAAAGAATATTCAATAGTGAATCTGCAAAGTTACCTATTACCAATGAGTAGACATCATCTTTTTTAATATTCCTTTTCTCAATAGCTTCAATAAATGGTTCAGCATAGGTTCCTTTAGCTCTTTCTTTTGTGTTTAAATATTGTGACCATAAATGAAGACTTGATAGCTGTCCTCTCCAATTATTAAGTTGGGTTCTCCATTGATTGAAAGTGACATCTCCAAAATCCCTTTTGAAGATTAATTTACTTCTTGGATTTAATTTATTTTGAAGACTGTCTAAATCTTTTTTAAAGATATTTCCAAGCCTAATATATTCTGAAAGGTTTTCTTCAGGATTTACATTAAATAAATCATTAGATAATAAATTTACAGTATCTTCAGAAAACATTCCACTTTCTTTAAGAACTAAAAACTCCCTCATCCATTTGGAAATAGATTTTAGGTCATTAATATCTGCTTTTAGATGCCAGTAATTACCAAAGTAGTCATAAGCTATTTTTTCATTATCATCCATTTGTTTTTTAAGATGAAGTGCTCCTTCCACTGCTCTTAAATCATTTAATATCTCATTAGTTCCTGGAACTGAACCTTTATAATACATTTCAACTAGTTCTTCATTTTGTTTACTTTTAAATAGACGGAACTTTTTATTAGCTAATGACTGAACTTCATTTATTAATTTTCGAATATCTGCAGAAAATATAGTGTTATTAAATTTATCAAATATCTTAGCTACACTTTGATACTTCTCCAAATTGCTAATTAAGATATTTGCACCATTAGCATCAGATTTCCAAGCATGAGATTTTAGAATATGTGCATCAATTAAAGAGGCATTTTTAGATTCAATTAACTTAAATGCCTGAAGGGAGTTAGTAAAATCATTTAATGAATCTGGTTTTTTAATTCCGAAGGTTTCATAAACCATGTCCCTTTCCATTATAAAGTTGTTTAAAGAGTTTAAAGTATCATTAATTAAGATTTCAATCTCTCTTAAATCTGCAGGAAGTAGACTTTTTGGAGAGCATTTGCTCCATGGATTCTCATTTGAAATTGTCTGATAAAGTTCTGCTAAATTTTCAAGAGATAATGTAATATCATCTAAATCCTTTAAGGTTAAAGTCTCAGGATGGTCAAATCTAACTAAAGGAATAATTGTATCCTTTTTAGAGAAATGATCATCTGCAGATTCCTTCATACCATACAACTGGAATGCAGATAAATTAACAGCATATAATGGTTTGTGAATAATTTCTGCATAATCATCAAGCTGTTTTCTTAAGGTTTCAAGCTTTCTAATGATTTGGTCTACTTTAAATGGTTCTTCAGCCCTTACAGAAGTAGCTTTTTTCAAATCATTTAACAGTTTTTTACGTCTTGTTTTATGAGAATGCAACTCCAATACAAATTTACCTAAACCTACTTTTGTTAAACGGTCCCTAACCACATCTAATGCAGCCATTTTCTCACTAACAAAAAGTACAGATTTTCCTTCAGCTAAAAGTTCAGCTATTAAATTTACAATAGTCTGTGATTTTCCTGTACCTGGAGGCCCTTCCACAACTAAATTACGGCCTGCTTTAACATCCTGAATAGCTGCAATCTGTGAAGAGTCAGCATCTAAAACCTGATACATATTCTCATATTCCAAGGTAGAATCAATATCCTCTTCCTTAAATGAGTCTTTATCGTTTTTACTTGGATTGAAAATAGCTTGAATCAATTCATTTTTAGTTAAATCCACATTGTCAGCCCAGCTTTTAGGATTTAAGTCATTGTACATAACAAATTTAGTGAAACTGAAAAATCCTAAAGCTACATTATCATTTACTTTCCAGTTTCTAATTGGACTAACTGCCTGTTTAACTTCCCTTAAGTAATGATCAATAACTTCCCCATATTTTTTAGGATGGAATTCAGGTAATTCAATACCATTTTCTCTTAATTTAGCTTTAAGAGAGATATTAGTCTGTAAATCTTCTCCAGTCCAAGATAATTCAAAGGACTTACCTACTTTTTTACGTTCCATTACAACTGGAATAAGAACTAACGGGGCCAAATTCTTTTGTTTTGGCTTAGTATTATCATTCCATTCTAAAAATCCTACAGCTAAATAGAGAATATTATAACCTTTCTCCTGAAGCATGGTTTTTGCTTGGTTATTTATGTAAAATAATCTCTTTTGAAGCTCATTTGGAGTTAAGTTAGTTTGTAAAGTATTATCAGGACCAGTGAATCTAGAAAAATCAATTGGTGAATGGTCCCATATTGAAAATCGAGATTTTTCTTCCTTTTCTTCTTTTTTATTAGCTACAAAATACATTTTTTTATTTTGTAAGACTAATGTTTGGTAAACATTGATAGTTGATTGATTTACAACAGTTATTGTTTTTGCTCTTGCTTTAAAATTAAGAAGTTGATTTCTTAAAGTTAAATCCAATAACTCCTTACGTAAATTTTCAAACTCCTTTTCAATTTTATTAGAAGATGTCTTTAACATAATCGATTTTCCTTTTTAAAAAATAATAACAAACTCACAACATTAATATTAATGTATATTTATTTTAGTATAACATTAATAAATCTTTCGAACTTCCAAATAAAATAAGTTTAAATTAAAAATTACCAACAAATAAATGTTAAAAATCAATATACAATTATTTGACTCAACAATTTAATTAAATAATAGTTTAAAGTTTTTTATAAGGACCATCAGAAGATAATTTTTCACTAGCTATTAAAGAAGCAAAATTACCGGCTTCAAGTGATGAATTAGCCTCTAATTTTTTAGAAATATATGCTGCCATATAGGTATCACCACATCCTGTAGAATCTACAATATACTTCTGTCCTACAGGTTCAATAATAATTTCATTATCATTGATATTTGAGATAATTCTGGAACCTTTACTTCCATTTGTTACAATAATTTCTCCCACATTACAGCTTGAAAAATCATTATCCTCAAACATAATATGAAATTCATTTTCATCTAAAAATATTCCAGATGTACCATCAACAATACTCAATATATCCAAATTTTTATCTAATAGAATACCTCTGTATCCATCATCATTTTTCAAATAATCTTTTTTTCTTAAAAAACCCTGAATAGATAAATAAATAGGAACCCTAAAATTCTTTAAATAATCAATAGTTTCTCTTGGAAAATCATATTGATTTAAAGGATTTATGACAAATGCATCAATTTTATCAATTTTATCTAAAAGGGGCTTTATATCCTTTACATAAATTGGAATATTTGCAAAATTAGACAGCTGAACTCTCAAATCAAGATTATCTTCATCAGGATATTCATTTATAAAAAAGTGCGTATCCTCTTTTAAGAGAGCCAATACTTTATTTTTATCTGGAAACTTGTCTATTATATCTAAATTTGATAAGTTTACAATAGCCAAATAATCAATATTTAAAGCTTCATATACAAAAGCCTGAAAAAAAGTTGCCCCACCCACTTTAGATTCTTTCATACCATTTTTTATAATGATATCTTCAGTAGCAGGTCCTAAAACTACAAGTGTCATGAAAAAAAAATAAAGTAAAGGAATTAGATTCCTCTATCTTGCATTCTGTCAGCTTCAGTTAAAGTAGACATTTCAATACCTTTCATTGCTTCACCAAGGCCTTTGGAAACTTCAGCTAAAACTTCAGGTTTATCATAGTTAGCTGTTGCTTCTACAATAGCTTCAGCAAATGCTACAGGATTATTGGATTTGAAAATACCTGAACCAACAAAAATACCATCTGAACCTAATTGCATCATTAAAGAAGCATCTGCAGGAGTAGCTATTCCACCAGCAGCAAAGTTAACAACAGGTAATTTACCAAGTTCAGCAGTTTCTTTTACAAGATCAATTGGAGCTTCAATTTTTCTTGCATATTTCCAGATTTCTTCTTCATCTAAACCTTGAATAGTTCTGATTTCACCCATTACCATTCTCATATGACGAACTGCTTCAACAATATTTCCTGTTCCAGGTTCACCTTTAGTACGGATCATTGCTGCACCTTCATCAATTCTCCTTAAAGCTTCCCCTAAATTACGTGCACCACATACAAAAGGAATGGTGAATTCTTTCTTGTTAATGTGATATTCTTCATCAGCAGGTGTAAGTACTTCACTTTCATCAATCATATCTACACCTAATGTTTCTAAAATTTGAGCTTCTGCAATATGACCGATTCTTGCCTTAGCCATTACAGGAATAGAAACTGCATCAACTACTTCTTCAACAATAGTAGGATCAGCCATTCTAGCTACTCCACCAGCAGCACGAATATCAGCAGGTACTTTTTCTAAAGCCATTACAGCAACAGCACCAGCATCTTCAGCAATAGCTGCTTGTTCAGCATTAACAACATCCATAATGACTCCACCTTTAGTCATTTTAGCAAAGCCTTCTTTTAAAACAGTAGTTCCTTTTTTCATGAGTAGTCTCCAATAAAAATTATTAAAAATATTTTTAAAATTAAAATATTACCTTTAACTCTCTCTTTTTTAACATAAGTATTTTATCAAAAATAAATGAAAAATCAATATTTTTCAATTTAAATTATAAAATTAATCAAGCTCATCATGAGGTATCCTGTAGTAAGGGTCATCTAAATAATTAACTTCAATTAAACCTTCTGCATTATCTAACAAATCAGCACTGTCTCTACTTAAATAGCTTAATAAAACCTTTTTACCTCTTTTAGCATACTTAGCAGTTACTTCATTAATAATATCAATAGCTGAATGGTCCATAACTCTTGACTGAGAGAAATTTATAACAACACTATCTGGATCCCCATCATAGTCAAATAATTCTTTAAAACTTGATGTTGAACCAAAAAACAGTGGGCCTTGAATTTCATAATATTTAACATCATGCTCCTTATCATAACTGACAATAGCTGTAATTCTTTTTGAATTTTCCCATGCAAAGGATAATGCTGAAATAACAACACCTAAAATAACAGCCAATGCAAGATTATCAAATATAACTGTAACTAAAGTAACAACAACCATTACAACAACATCAATATTTGGAACATTATGGATTAACTTAAAAGATTCCCATTTAAAGGTATTAAAAGAAACCATAAACATAACTCCAACCAATGCAGCCATTGGAATAATATTAACCACTGGAGAAGCAAATAAAACAATACATAATAATGTAATAGCTGAAATAATACCTGATAATCTATGTCTTCCTCCGGAATTAATGTTAACAATACTTTGACCAATCATAGCACAACCGCCCATACCACTAAAGAATCCGCAAACAGTATTAGCTATTCCCTGTGCATAAGTTTCCCTATTTGGTTTTCCACGGGTGTTAGTCATCTCATCAACTACTTCCAATGTTAATAAACTTTCAATAAGACCAACTAATGCCATAACAATGGAGTAAGGTAAAACAATAGATATAGTTTCAAGATTTATAGGAACCATAGGTATGTGGAACTGAGGCAAACCTCCAGCTATTGAAGACAAATCCCCTATGGTTTTAGTTGGCACTGCAATTACTAAAGATAAAAAAGTAACAACCACAATAGCTACAAGAGAAGAAGGAACTGCCTTAGTGAACTTTGGAAGAATATAGATAGTTACCATAGCTATTACAACAAGAGCAATCATAAAAACCATGTTCATTCCAGATAACAGCTGTCCAGAATCTGTGTAAAACTGACTGAACTGAGATAAAAAGATTACAATAGCCAGTCCATTTAGAAACCCGAAAACAACAGGTTGAGGCACTAACCGAATAAATTTACCTAATTTCAGAGCTCCAATAACTATCTGTATCAGACCCATTAAAATAACAGCTAAAAAGAGATATTCTACACCATAACGAACAACCAGTGCAGTAACAACAATTGCAACAGAACCTGCAGCTCCTGAAATCATTCCAGGCCTTCCTCCAATTAAGGAAGTAATGAAACATAAGAAAAAAGATGTGTAAATAGCTGTTAGAGGTGATGTGCCTGCAACAACTGAAAATGCAATAACTTCTGGAATTAAAGCCAAAGCTGAAGTTAATCCTGAAAACAGTTCTGTTTTAATTGTAAAAATATTAATTTTTTGAAAATTAAACATTAATAATTATTTTGTAATTATTGATATTTAAAATAAAGCAAATAAAATATAATCCCTATTTAGTTAATTGAATAGATAACTAAAAGCAGAATTAAGATTACATATGATAAATAGGATTAATTTTATATATCATAGCAAATTAATATATGTAATGTGATATAATGCCAGTTGGAACAACAATTTTTTCTCATATATTACCAGTAATTTTAGGATTTTTTGGAATTCTTTTGATAATTTCAGGTTTATTAGATGAAAAAAAAGAACTATGGGTAATTGGAATTATACTATTTATTTGCGCATGTATTTTCCCATTTATTATATTAAGTGCAATATTATAAAATAGCTATTTCTCCAGAATGAAGAGAAGTACCTATTAACACTTTTTTTATACCTTCTTTTTCAAGTTCTACAATAGAATCTTTATTTAATCCACCAGCTATTATTAATTTATCTTTAAACTCTTTGAATTCATTAAGAAGTTCATAGTTAACTCCTTTATTGGTACCTACACCAGTAATATCCAATAGAATTATCTCATTTGGATCTAATTCTCTTAAGATAGGTTTAATCTCCTTTAATGTAAGATTTAAATTTTTTGTATATAACTCATTATCCTTAATATCAATACTGATAACAATTCTTTCTTTTGGATATTTATCAAAAATCTTTTTAAGCTCATCTATACTTTCTAAAGTCTCTGTAGCAACGATTATTTTATATGCATAATCCAAAAAGAAAGTATATGAATCAAAATCTTTAACTCCTCCATCAAAAATTACTGGCAAAATTGAATTAACCATTTTTATTTCATTGATATTATGTCCCTTGGATTCAATTAGATCCAAATCAGCTATATAAATTTCAGAAGCTCCATTGAGTTTTAAATTTTCAGCTATTTCAACAGGATTGGCTGAGTTTGCATAACAGGTATTTAATGGTGTGTATGTTTCTCTCTGACCTGATTTTCCACTTACAGCTATTCCTCCTTTTAAATCTAAAACTGGTATTTTAAGCATCATATCATATTCACCTATTTTTATAATTAGACCAATAAGTTTAATAAAAGTTATTAGTTTTATTTAGATATTTAAAAAAAGAATAGTGGAAAAATTAGTTAAATAGACCACTATCTCTCATTGTTTTATTCATTTTTGCAACAGCACGGTCTACAAAACCTGTTGATTTAATAAGCAATGCAATAACTATAAAAATAGCTGCAAATATTAATAGACTTACTAAAGAAGCAGATAAGATAGACCAGTTTAAATTAAATACTCCTTCTCTTAACAGCTGAATTCCATAGGTTATTGGCAAATATGGATTGATTGTTTGGAATAAACTGGTGTAGGCAGTTGTAATTTCTATTGGGTAAACTCCCCCTGTTGCTCCAACCTGCAATACCAATCCAATAACTGCAATTAGCTTTCCAACATTTCCAAGTGCTGAAATTAAGGAATAGACAATTACCATATATGCCAAACTTGAGACAACAAGGCCTAACAATAACATATTTGTATCTGTTACCTGAACCCCCATGTGTAAAGTTAATATGAATAAAATTAAAGCCTGTAAAATAGCTATTAAAATAAATATAAATAATTTTCCGAAATATGCTTCATATGATTTGTATCTTTTCTCTGAAACTGGTTTTGACGGATTTATATTCATTATTACACAGGATACTAATGCCCCTACCCATAAAGATATAGAAGTATAGAATGCATAAAATAAATCCCCTAAATGACAGGAATCATTTTCACTTTCAACTATTAATTCAATTGGTTCTACAGATAAATTTAGAAGTTCCTCACTAACAGGTCCATTTACTTTAGATAATGTCTGATTGTTGAAATTCTTTGCAAAATCATTATTAATTTCATTAATTATTGCAAGTGAAGATGCATTTGTTATTGAATACATCATTGAACTTTCCTTATGAGAATCATAAAATAATAATGATGCCTTTTCACTGCTTAATCCATTTGAAATAGCTAGAATATCTTCAGTAAAATTTGATGGAATTATAAGAGACGCCATATATTTTCCATCATCTACACCTTTTTTAGCATCATTTTCATCTAGAATAATCCAATTGTACTTATCACTTGAAGTTAAATTGCCCTCTATTGTTTTACCAAAGTTATAGGTCTGACCATTAACTGTAACAGCCTCATCATTATTTACAATTGCAAAATCAAGATTTTCTGTTTCTTCACTAGGATCCCATGAAACTGCAGTATTAGTTAATCCATATATAGATGGAATTAAAAGCAATACAATGAACACTACAAGGACAATGGGATTTTTAGCTAGTGCCTTAATATCATCCTTTATAATTTCAAAAATATTTGATAGCATAAATTTCACCTTATTATTTTATAAGATATATATCGTAATAAGAAATATATTATTATATGAAATATATCCTTAAACTATATAAATTATTTGACAAAAAAGTATATTTTAATAATAAGTGAGGGTACAAAAATGGCTGAAGTTACTAAAGAGGAATTAATAACCTTAATGTTAAAAGAGAATGAAAGCATTACAAAACATCTTGAAATAGGTCTAACACGACTGATTATACTTTGGAAAATCAGTAAGGGAAATATTCATGGATATAATCTTATGAAAACTGTTGATGAATTTTATAAAGATCAGATTGAATTAGGACTTGTTAAAAAAGCAAATCCAAGTAAAATATATCCTATTCTTAAAAAAATGGAAGAAAATGAACTTATTATAGGTGAATGGGAACTTAAAAACAACAAAAATGTGAAAGTATATAAAATAACAGAAAAAGGAAACCTTTTAGTTGACGCATTAAAAGACAAAATAGCTACAACAAGTTTAAATCCAAAATGGCAGGAATTTATCAAAGATATGAGCTCAAAAGTAGAAAAATAAAAAAAACAGTGAATAATTAAGCTAAACGGCTAGCTTAATTAAACAATAAGAAAAATGATCACAGAGGAAAAAAATCATTTACCCTTACTTATAATAAGAACAACATAGTATTTAAATCTTTAGTTTTAATTTAATTTTATTAAAGTATAATTGAATTATACACTCAATAAAAATAAATAACTTTTTTTAAAAAACATAACTAAAAAATTAAATTATAATAAATAAACTTCTATTTTTTAATGTAAATTACTAAAAAAAATTTATTTTAATCAATAAATTTAGTAAAATAAAATCAAATATAGTTTATTAATTAATAAGACAGAATAGAGTTTGAAGTAAATGGAGGAAAGGTTTAAAGATAAAATTGCATCGTAGGGTTTATTAATGTTTTGGCTAAGCTATCTCAATGTGTTTCATTTTCAATTTACTTCAAACATATTTATTAATTAAACTCACAACTATAAATACTTTTTTATTAAAAAGTATTACTAATATAATAAAGAATATTGAAAAAGTATTAACAGGAAAGAAAAAAATAAAAAAACTACTCTTTGTAGTTATTTTCAATGAAATTATCTAATTTTAAATAAGCTTCATCAATAGCATTTTCTAAAGAATCATTGGAAACTTCAGTAAGTTCATCAAAAAGAAGTTCAACATTACATGAAACATCTAACTGATCATTGAGATAATTGGCAACAATACCTAAATCAATGTCTTCTAATTCTTTAGTTGAAACAATTTTAGAAATTTCTTCTTCTAAAAAATCTCCAAAAGTGTCAGAAATAGTAATTAAATCTTCATCATTGAGTTTTTTAAGTTTAGACATAATATCTTAAAAAAAAGAAAGGGAGTGATGAATTTATTCATCAGCTGGAGCTACACCTTTCATTGCAGCTTGAATGGAATTTTGCATTTCTTCAAGTTTTTTCATAACTCTTTCTTCTTGACGTTCCATAGTTTGTGCTCTTAATTTAAGAGTTTCTAATTTGTCTTCCATATCAGCAACAGCTTCTTCATAGTCTACTTTAATTAATAAAGTTCCAGCTTGTTTAAATACTTCAGTAGAAGCATCGGTTTTGTTAAGTTCTTCAAGAGCTTTTTCAGTTTCTTGTTTTTGAACTTCAACATTTTGTTTTTGCATGGTTACTGCTTGAGCTTGTTGTTGTAATTGTTGGAATTGGTTTAATTGATGTTGAATATTTTCTGGGATTTCCATTTTTTCACCTTTTAATTTTTATTAAGAATTTTTATAAATATGATATTTAAACTTAATTAGTTAAATTATTAATCTCTAAAGAGAGTTTAATCCATTTAATAGCTGAATTTACAGAGGCTCTAAATGAAGTTGAATCTTCTGCATCAATATCAATGATAATACTTTTCCCCTCAACAGTTATAGTCATGGAAGATCTATAATCAGGAGCTGTTTCAAATTCTAACAAAATAGAATCATATATCAGTTGAGCCTGTTTCTCACTATCAAACTCAATGTTAATATTAGATGAAACATTCTTAAGAGGTGTTGATTCAATCATAATTTACTCTTTTAAAACTTTACGAACATTAATTTGGAATGGAATTTCTTCCTCAAATTTGTTAATAAAGTTAATTTTAGCTACTAAATCATCATCAGTCTTATTTATTTTAATATAATTTGCACTATCTTCTTCAACTAAAGGGAATGTAAAGATTTCAGCTAATGAATTTAACTTTTCAACTTCACTAACAACAGTTAAATTCTTAGGAGAAATATGAAGTCTCTCATTTGTAAGAGTAACATTAATAAGCAATACTAATAAAACTTCTCCTTTGTTTGAATAAAAAGTAATTCTACTTGGATTACCTTTAATCTCATGTACAACAGCTATATTAACTTCTCCTAATTCTAAAGCTTTTAAAAGAAGCTCACGCATATTCATTTTTCCTCTATTGACATAGCTGGAAACAGTTGCATGAGAAAAATTCTTACAGAATTTCCTAGTTTTTTGAGAAGGTTTTCTAGATGTTGAAATTAACATAAAATACCCTACTGAAAATAAGCAAATATTATTTAATAAAAAGCAAATAAGAGAATAAAATAAAAATAAAAAAAATTATCTTGCTTTTATAACTCTTGTTACTTCGGGAACATTTTTAAATAAAATCCTATATCTACATTTAGGACATTTATTTTCCATGTAGCTTTTATGGTCTACTTCTGTCCCACATTTTGGACATCTATACAATTATTCTCCCCCTGCATTAGCATTTCTGCTGATGTTACGTGCTGCAGATTTTGCCATAGGAGTTTGAGGAACAAATGCTCCACCAGTAAATACTGCACCACATTTTCTGCATTTCCAGATACCTGCAGCTTGTCTTTTAACATAAGGTCTATCACATTTAGGACAAACATGATTTTTTTTCATGTTTTCTTCGATTAATTTTACAGATCTTTTAGCTTTTCTTCCGTATCTTGCACCAAATCTACCTGTAATTCCCACTTTTTTAGTTCTTGCCATTTAAATTCTCTCCGTTTTATAAAAAATAAATATTATCTTTATGAATAACAATGCAATTATTAAAAATTACATTTAATAAAATAAATCATAAAATTATCTAATGTAATAATATTATATATACTAATATTTAAAGTTAATGTTTTTTACATCAAAAAACATGCAATTTGATACCAAAAATTATAATAAAAATTTAAAATCAAATCTCATGATTTAAAAAAAGATAAAAGTTAATTAACCAACTAATCAAGAGTTGGATAATTAGGACTTTCATTAGTAATTAATAAATCATGTGGATGTGATTCTTTAATACCACTTGCAGTAATTCTTACAAATTTAGCTTTATTTTGCATGTCTTGAATATCTTCAGCACCACAGTAACCCATAGAAGCTTTAAGACCACCAACAAGTTGGAATAAAATTTCACTAACAGTTCCTTTATATGGTACTGCTCCTTCAATTCCTTCAGGAACATATTTTGTATGTTTCATATGGCCTTTTTTAGTACCTTGGAAGTATCTGTCTGCACCACCATCATATTCACTGGTCATTGCACCCATAGATCCCATTCCACGGTATTTTTTATATTGTTTACCATTCATAACAACAATTTCACCAGGAGCTTCAAGGGAAGCAGCTAATAAATTACCAAGCATTACAGCATCTGCACCAGCACCAATAGCTTTTGCAATATCACCAGAGTATCTAATACCTCCATCTGCAATAACTGGAATTCCATATTCTTTAGCAACATCTGCAACATCAGAAATAGCTGTTAATTGAGGTACTCCAACACCAGCAACAATACGAGTAGTACACATTGAACCTGGACCAATACCTACTTTTAATCCATCAACTCCCATGGAAATTAAGTCTTCAGCAGCTTCTGCAGTAGCAATATTACCAACACATAAATCTGCATCAATATTATCTTTAATAGTTTCAGTGAATTTTACTGCATTCATATTATGAGCATGAGCACAGTCAATTGAAATAATGTCAGCACCTGCTTCATCAAGTGCCATTGCTCTATCTAAATCAAATGGTCCAGAAGCAGCAGCTACTAAGAAGTTTCCATCTTTATCACGTGCTGCATTAGGATATTGAGATTGATTTAAAATATCTTTAATAGTAATAATACCAACTAATTTACCATCACGAAGAACAGGAAGTCTTTCAACTTTGTTTTCATATGCAATGTTCAATGCTTCTTCAGCAGTAATTGGTTCTTCAACTGTTACAACATCTGAAGTCATAATGTCTTTAACAGTTTTTTCAGCTCCAGATTTTAATACTGGTCTAATATCCCTTTTTGAGATAATACCAATAATTTCATCTCCATCCATAACAGGAAGACCACTGATTAATTCATCATTCATTTTATTTTGAACATCCGCAATAGTTGAATCAGGAGTAATAGTAACTACATCACGAATAGTTAATTCTTCTGCATTTTTTACTTTTTTAACTTCTTCAACTTGTTGTTCTTGAGTGATATTCCTATGAATGACTCCAATACCACCTTCTTGTGCCATAGCTATTGCAAGACGTGATTCTGTAACAGTATCCATAGCTGCACTTAAAATTGGTACATTTAATTTAATATTCTTACCTAATTCAACTTTTGTATCAACATCTTTAGGTTCTACATAACTTGCATTAGGAGTAAGCAAGAAGTCATCAAAGGTATAAGCAACTCTAGCCTCTTGTACTTTTTTTGAAAACATTGAAAAACACCTTTTATTTAATTATCAAATGATTCGCATAATTCTTTAAGTTCAGCTACTGCAGTATGGTGAATATGACCGGTATTTCTGTCACCACCTACACATGCTGCTCCTCTAATTCCAACAACATCACAGCCGATGTCATGTAATGGTTTTAATTGATCTTTTTTAACAGAACCTGCAAGAGCAGTTTTAAGTCCATAGCTATGAGCTTCATCTACAAATTCTTTTAATTCATCCATATCTAAAAAGTCAAATAAAGTTTTTCCATCTTTTACAGCAGTGTCTAACATAGCTAAGTCGCATCCAGCATCTTTAGCTACTTTTGGAATTTCCATAGGTCCAACTGCACCTACACGATGTGCATCTGCATATCCTGCTGCAACAATAATAGTGTCTGGACTAATATCTTTTACAGTTTTTACTACATTTTCCATTACTTCAACTGCTTCATCATGATTTTTAGTTCCGTATAATCCTACTTTAATGTAATCTGCTCCAGAAACATGAGCACCCATTGCTGCAAGAGAAACAGTACCTGGCTTATAAGGCACATCTCCTAAAGTAGCACTAACTAACTTGTCTTCAGGTGTTAATTCCCTAATATCTTTAATAACCCATGGAAAGTTAGCACCAAGAGATCCTTCTTTAGGATTTTTTACATCAACAATATCTGCTCCACCCTTAATAGATTCAAGAGCTTCTTCATGATTTATAGGACTTATTAATAGAAGCATGTATTTCCTCCAATAAATATTATTTAAGTTTAAAATATAATAATTTAATATTATTTCTTTATTATTTATATATATTTTCCTTAAATAAGAAAAAAAATAAACAATCGTGATAAAAAAAGAAAATTTAGTAAGGAGAGTCATGATTGGAAATATTTTTCCTAATTTTTCCATGGACTTTAGGATAAAATCCCTGAGAGTTTGACAACTTCCTTAAGTTTTCAATAATTTCATTTGTTGGAATTGAAACAGGACAGTTAAGTGTGCATAATCCACATAGAGTGCACATAAATAAACCTGAATCATAACAGGTCTCATCATCAGTGATAAATTTACTCATAGCCACTCCACGACCACCTAAATAATTGTTATATCCAAATTCATTACCAACAGCATTATAAACAGGACAGTGAACAATACAGTTTCCACAGCCAATACACCAGAGACATTCAGATTCAGCTTCACTTCTTCCATTATCTAAAAGAATAACAACAACTCTTTCTGCTCCATACATATTTTTAAGAAGCTTTTTCTCAATATCTGCAGTTTTTGAAGGTCCTGAGATAATGTTAACATAAGATGTCAAATAATTACCAGTTGCATAAACTGTTTCAAGTTTAGCTATTGAAATTGCATCTTCAAGAGAAGGTACTATTTTATCAATTCCAGCCACAATAATATGCAAATCTTTTAGAGAAACTAGTGAAATATTACCTTCATTATGGACTAAAAGAACTGCTCCTTCTTCAGCAGCTATAACATTAGCTCCACTTATACCTACAGTGCAGTTTTCAATGCGGTCAAGGACATCTTCTCTAACAACTTCCATAATCTCACGAGGAACAGGATCCACATCCACATCCATGGATTCATTTACAATATCTGTAATTTCACCTACATTTAAGTGAGATGCAGGGCCTGTAGGATGAACTGGCTTATTATCAGTTTTTTTAAGTTGTAAAATCCTATCTCCCAAATCAGTTTCAACAACATCAAATCCTTTATCTGCTAAAAATGGTTTGAGATTAATTTCACCTAAAGTGTTTGATTTAGCTTTAGCAATAGCTTTTGAATCTGAATCCTTAACTAAATCATATATTATATCCTGACATTCTTCAGCATCACCAGCACAGAAAACATCAATACCATTTCTCTTAAAAGAATCAATAGCTATCTCCCTTAAGGAATCCATATTGTTAATGGAGTTTTCAGCAATTTCCTTAACTCTTTTTTCAAGCCTGTCTATTTTAGAAGATTCCAATTTAGAAGAACGATTTTTAACTGTGTCAAATGACTTCCTCATTGTTTCCAATTCCTCTTCTTTCATTGAATCCCTCCATATTTAGATAAAAATTCAGTTAAATCTAAAACTTCAATTCCTTTATCTTCCAGATTTAGTTTGCAAAAAGGACAAGCTGTAATTAATACATCAGCACCAGTTTCTTTAGCCTCTTTTATTTTAAAATCAGCCAGCTGATTAGCAATTTCAGGGTATGCTGATTTGACTCCGCCGCCAGCACCGCAGCATGTACCTTCTTTTTTAATATGTTCCATCTCACAAAGATTAGCTACTGATTTAATAACATCTCTTGGTTCATCAAAAACACCACAGTGTCTGGCTAAGTGACATGAATCATGATAAGTGACATTTAAATCAGATCTGTTTAATTTAAGCTTACCTTCATCAATGAGCTTTTTAAGTAATTGTGAAATATGAATAACTTCTAAACCATCATAATCCTGGGACAATGTTTTATAACATCCTGCACATGATGTGAGAATAGTTTCATCCTTAAAATCAGCCATATTTTTTTTCATTTGTTCTTCTGCTTCTTTTTCAAAACCTGTTCTTAAAAGAACAGAACCACAACATTTTTCATCTTCTAAAATGTGATAAGAAACACCAGCTAATTTTAATAATTTTTCAGTAGCATCTGCAATACTTGTTTCTCTCTCACGTGCAGTGCAACCTCTAAAATATAACATAACAATACACCTAACATAATAAAATATATTTTTTAAACTATATTAAATGCACTTAAAAAATAGAGAGTATTAAAAAATAATTAAAAAAATAAAAAAATAGTTTAGCCTTTTTTATTATTGTCTTTTTCAGCAGAAATTTCATTGTTAAGAGCAATTTCTGTAACAATATCAGTCATTTCCTCTTGTAACTTGTCTACTTTAATATATAATCTAAATACTAAATAGAACAAAACAATAATAGCTACAATAATAAGGAAATCCAGTCCTCTTGAAATACCGAAAATATTAGCTATAGCTATACTTAATTCTGGAACAAAGGCAAAAATAACAACAAATAACCAGATTAAAATCCAGAATAAATAAAACATTATTGATTTTTTAAATAATTTGATATAGCATAAGTATAGGATAGCTATTAATGCAATAAGACTGGCAATAATAGGATATATCATCATTTTTTATCACCTATTCAAATAGTACTTCTTTAAGCATTCTAAACATAATCTTTAATCCAACAATAGCATTAGTACCTTTAGCCTGAGTTTCAGGAGTGTATATTGTAGTTATAGTAACCTCTTTTAATTTAATGTTATTCTCTTTAAACTGTCTTAAAAACTCAGAAGCAATAATATAACCTCTAGCACGAATATCCACTTTATTTAAAGTATCTATTGTAAATGCTCTAAATCCAGTTTGTGAATCTGAAACATTAACCCGATAAAATATTCTTGTTAAGAAATTCATTATATTATTTGCAAAACTTTTAGAAAAAGGCATGTCTTTAAAGGGACGAACACCAATAACAGCATCGGCTTCTCCTTTAATCAATGGTTCACATACTTTATCAATATCTTCAATAGCATGCTGACCATCAGCATCCATATTAACAATATACTTTGGATTATGTCTTTTTACGGCTTCGAGACCTGTTCTAATAGCTGCACCCATCCCCTGGTTAATAATATGATTTAAAATGAAAATATTTTCAGGATATCTGTTCTGAGATTCAATAAGTTTATCTAAAGTTTTATCTTCAGATCCGTCATTTACAATAATCATCCGATATCCAAGCTTAGCTATTTCATCAATAACTGCCTGAACTCTGGTTTCTTCATTATATGCTGGAATTACCATAAATGTATGTTCTTTATCCTCTTTAGACATTTTAAATTTATTATCCATAACTACACCAATTAAAGAGGACCAACATTTTCTTTTCCTTCACGAACGCCAGTTCCTGCCTCTTTTCTCATAGCTTTTGGATGGTACATCATTTTAATAAGATTTTGTGCATGTTCACGTGCTCTAGTTTCAGCTAGTTTTTTAAGCTCTTCTGGATCATCTTCTTCATCCTCATGGACAAAAACTTCTAGAATATGAGTATTAGTCATTAACTGTGCATTAATAAGACCAGTTGATGCTTCATGAGCACACATTTTATCTTTTTCCATTGGTCCGGGCATTCCCAATGCCATTACAATATCACAGTTTTCCTCTTCAATGAGAATTTTAGCAGTTACTGGTAAATCCTTAACACCGGGTACAGTTTCCCTAATTATCTTTAAATCAGTAGCATTTCTTTTTAATTCATCAATAGCTGCTCCACCCATATCAAATCTAGCAAAAGTAGTGTCACAAATTCCAATTCTCATTTATAAACCATCCATTATTAATCATTTAATAATAAGTGTATAATCATTTTAATATATAAAATCATTTAATTAATTTTAGAAATGTTTCATAGCCATCTTCAATTGTTAAAGGATAGTCCCCATTAAATGATATATCATCTGATTCAGATTCAATTTTTTTGAAAAAATTAGCAATAATCGGTAACTCAAGATTTGCTTTTTTAATAATCTCTTTATTTGAGAATATATCTCTAGCAGTCCCTTCACCAATAATTTCCCCTTCATGTAAGACATATACCTTATTAGCATACTGAGGCACTAAGTCTACATCATGAGTAGATATTATAATTGTAATTCCCTGCTCATTAAGTTCTTTTAAAAGATTAATTATTTTAGAAGCACCTTTAGGGTCAAGACCTGCTGTAGGTTCATCAAATACCATGATTTCAGGTTTCATTGCAAGTATTCCTGCAATAGCTACTCTTTTTTTCTGACCTCCACTAAGGTGGTGTGGTGCTTTTTTCTCAAAGCCTGCCATTCCAACTCTTTCAAGTGCTTCATGAACTCTTTTTTGCACTTCTTCCATTGGCAGTTTCAGATTTAAAGGTCCAAAGGCAACATCTTCCTCTACACTTGGTGCAAATATCTGATCATCAGGATTTTGAAATACAAGACCTACTTTCTGTCTAAATTTTATTAAGGATTTTTTATCATATTTTAGCTTTTCACCATCAATGATGATTTCACCTTTATCTGGTCTTAAAATCCCATTAAAATGTAAAAATAGTGTTGATTTACCTGCACCATTTTTTCCAAGTAAAGCAACAATATCTCCTTTATCTAATTTTAAATTAACACCATTTAACGCTTTAGTACCATCATCATAAGAAAAAGTAATATTTCTTGCTTCTAACATTATTTATACCCCTATTTTGCAGGTTCATAGACTGGCAATTCTCCATCATAACCTCTTGAGTCAAGAGAACACTGTAATGTTTCACTTTTTTCTAAAGATCTTAAAAACATATTTACTCCCAGTGAACTTAATGAATTAATAGATGTTTTATAATCAACATAACCTAATCTTGTTTCCTGAGCTTTCTTCATAGTATCTAATTGATTTAAAAAGATAAATATTGTATTATACATTAATAATGCAATTTCTATTAATGTTTTTGGAACTTTAACTTTTCTAAGAGAATATAAAATATTAGCTATTGGTGTTGTTAGTGCTAATAATCCTAAGCATGAAAAACATCCAAATACTCTGAAAAATGTGTGAATAGCTAAGTCTAAGGAATCTTCTCTAACAGCAATTCCAAATATTCCAGTATTATAAACTATTTCACCATTTCCAAAAAAGAACATTAAAAATAAACATGTTATGAATGTGAATAAAAAAGGTATTGTGATGAATTTTAAGTAGTTTTTAATAGAAATCCCTGCAACAGCCACTATTAAAATAGCCATTAAAAGGAAAATAAAGCAATCAAGATATAGATTATCAAAAAATAAGGTAATTATCATTGTTGCAATAGCAAAAATCATTTTAAAATCAGTATTTACAAATGATAATTTATTGTTATGAGAAATATAATCTATATCAAATTTCATAAAATTCAAACCTCATTTTAATTATATAATAATTAAAGATTATATAAATATTTTGATAATAATTAAATTTTTGTTGAATAAAAAATTTTTAAAATAAAAGAAACTTTAAAAAAAATAAAAAAAAAAGAAAAAAAGTTATTCTTTTTCAGATTTGCCCCTCCAGTATCCAAAGAAGTAACCTACAATTAAAGCACCAATAGCTGCTTGAAGGGCAAATAATAATGACTCTATTTCACCACTTGGTGGTTCCCATATTGATGAAAACCATGGTTCAAAACCAGTTTCTTCAATTGCTTCACCAGCAGCACCATCAGCACCACCAAAGTATCCTTCATCTTCACCAAGTCCATTATACATAGCTAATGGAGCAATGAAAATTATTGCAACAATTACAAGTAAAATTATTGTTGTTTTAGTATCCATATTAAACACCCTCAATTATATTGCAGACTCATCTTTTTTTCCTAAAGAGCCTAATTTTTCAAGTAATTTAGGTTTATATTGTTTTAATTTATCCCATATAATTGCAGTTAATATTCCTTCACCAATAGCTAATGGAATTTGAGTAACAGCAAAGATTACTAAGAAATTAGCTAAAGATGCACCAAATGTTGGAGTAGGGAAAGCTAATGCCAATTCAAAAGAGGTTGCAACATAAGTTAAAAGATCTCCAAAGAATGCAGCAAAGAAAATTGCAATTGTAGAGGATATATTATTTTTAACTAAAAATTTGTATACAATCCATGCTACAAATGGCCCAACAATACCCATAGAGAACACATTAGCTCCCAAAGTTGTTAAACCACCATGAGCAAGTAATACTGCCTGGAAAAGTAAAACAATAGTAGCTAATACTGCAGCAGCAGCTGGACCAAAAATAGCTGCACTTAATCCATTACCTGTAGGATGTGAACAACTTCCAGTAACAGAAGGGAGTTTTAAAGAGGATAAAACAAACATGAATGCACCACTAACAGCCAATAATGCAGTTGACTCCGGAGTTTCTTCACGTGTTTTCTTTATTTGATAAATCCCATATACAATTACTGGTATTGATATAATATACCAAACAATACACCATTCCAAAGGTAAATATCCTTCCATAATATGCATAAAATCATTCCATATTTAATTATTATTTAAATAAAAATCAATTAATTTTAATAAAAATCAATTAATTTTAATTATGAATAATATCAATTAAAGTTAAATTGATATTATTATAATTTTAACTTTATTATATATAAATATTATGCATAGTAAAAATTTTATTAAATAAAAACTAAAAAATAAGATTAATTAAAAACTCATGAGGAGTTCCAAATGAAAGTAAAAAACAACATTATTTTAGCATTAGATGTAATGAACATGAAAGAAGCTACAGAAATTTGTGAAAAACTTGAAAAAAATTTAGATACTATAAAAATAGGTTATCCACTCACATTAGCTGAAGGACTTGAAGCAGTATCTGAAATCAAAGAAACATTTAATTTTAAAGTAATTTGTGATTATAAAGTAGCTGACATTCCAGCAACTAATTCCAAAATATGTAATCAAACTTTTAAAGCTGGTGCTGATGCTATAATCTGTCATGGATTTGTAGGTCAGGACAGTGTACAGGTATGTGCAGATGAAGCTGGAGAATTCAATGCAGAAGTATTTCTTTTAACTGAAATGTCACATCCAGGTGCAAAATTATTCTTACAGGATAATGCTGATGCAATTGCAAAAATGGGTGTTGATATGGGAATTAAAAACTATGTTGCACCTGCTACAAGAATCAATAGATTAAAAGAAATAAGAGAAATAGTTGGAAAAGATGCATTTATCATCTCCCCAGGTGTTGGAAAACAGGGAGGAGATGTAAAAGAAACTTTAAATTATGCAAATGCTGCAATTATAGGAAGATCAATCTATGAATCAGATGATCCTCAAAAAGCATTGAAAGATTTCATAAATTTAATTTAACCTTGCATAAACAAGTCCTGCAAGTTCATAGCTTAATTCAAATAATAAGAACAATAGAAATACTTCAAATCCAAAAGCTCCAAAAAGAGCTAAAAGAAGTATTACAACTTTCATTACACATCTATATTCAAAAAATAGATTTACATACTTATTATTTGTTATTGAGCCTATTTTTTCATGGCCAATTTCATCCAATAATGCTGAAATCATAGCTATTATTAAAACAGCAATACTTAACTCTGGGATACCACATATTATACAGATTAATACATAGACAATTAATGTTGCAATGTGGTGCTTCCCATCTACTTTTAAAGCCAATAGATTTCCAATTAAAATAGCTATAAAAATATATGCTGAACCTGCATCCCAAATAGTGGCCAATGCAGATGCAACAGCACAGACAATTCCAAATATGATAGCTAATTTATTATTATGACCTACATCAAAGTAGTCATCTGAATATTTCATTGAAAATCCAGATAAAATAAATAAAATAGCTAAAACAACAAAGTTCATTTAATCACTGTCTAATTTATCTAAAGCACCTGCTAATATTAATGGGAATATAACAGTTACATCACCAATAACAGTTGCCAAATCAGAACCACATTTTGCTTTGGACCAAGATTTTGCCTCTTCAAGAGGAGCTCCACTTAAACTTCCAGTTTCCGGCCTATCCATAGTAATTTGAATAGCCATATCAAGTCCACCTTTAAGTAAATTGGAAGCTAAAGTGTAATGTTTGGTTAATCCCCCACCAAGAAGTATTCCACCTACCTTTTCACTGTTAAATACAATATCAGAAAGATAATGCATATCTTTAACAGCATCTACAGTGAAATCATGATCCTGGTTAAACATCCATAGCTGAAGACCAAACATACTGTCAATAAGTCCAGGTGCAAAAATAGGAACATTATTACGTGCAGCATTAGCTAAAATAGAATTTTCATCATCAATTAAAAGCCCAACCTCATATAAAAGCTCCTGGATTGATACTACTTTCTTTTCACTAGCTATTTTTTCAAATATTTTTGTGATTTCCTTTTCAAATATTTCAAAGTCCTCAGAACTTGTATAAACATCAGCTATTCTTCCAATACCCTGGGAATTTAGTTCCTCATCATCTCCACCAACATCACGGTAATGAGAACCACCAAAGCTTTCAAGTAAATCATGAGTTATATTAGCTCCACTTGATACAATTAAGTTAACATGTCCATTTTTAATCATATCAGAAATTACAAATCTTAATCCTCCAGGTACAAGAGGACCGCCTAAACTCATAAAAACATTTGTATCTTCATCAGCTATCATTTTCGCAAGTAAATTACATGCTCTGGAAACTCTACCTGACCCTAACACTCCAGAACCATCAAATTCTTCTATTAATTCACTTACTTTCATATCTTTTTTAATTTTAATCTGGTTTACTTTCATGAAATCACTTGAGAAATAAATATAATTAAATAAAAATTAGAATAGCAGGAAAAAGTTATTTTTTACCTGCAAAAATAGGGAATTGTTTTAAATTAGCTAAAGACTCTATTAAATCAGTTCTTGTTACAATTCCAAGTATATCATTATCTTTATCTGCAACAACTAATCTTCCAAGTCCTTTTTTAAACATTATATCAACAGCATTAGCTATTTTCATATCTTCATCTACAATATAAACATTATCAGACATTACATCTCCAACAGATAGGTTTTCTTTACCTTCAGCTACAGCCAAAACAATATCAGTTACAGAAAGCATTCCCACAGCTTTTCCTTTCTTCATTACAGGTGCGCCTTTAATGCTTTTTTCAGCAATAATAGCTGCTGCCTGCCTTAATGAAGTATCAACAGTTAAAGAAATAATATCCCTTGATGCAATATCTCCAACAGTATTTTTAGGAATACTACGGATAGTTGTAGTGTCTACAAGCAGAATATTATCCATATCATCTCTGCCAACAATTTTACCCATAACTCCTAAATTATTAACAGGTGTTGGACCAACTCTGATGTTATCTCCTAAATTAAGGTCTTTAATGTTTCCTAAAACCTTAATAGCTGCTTCACATTCCCCTGGCTGTGGAACACTAGTAAATTCTATCTTTGCGACAGAAACTCCTTTTACTTCCTCACCATCTTTATATAAAGGTACATGATGATCTTTATCTGTAACTGTAATATTTAGAGAATGATAAGCTTCAACAGTAGGTTTATAACCTCCTCTAGGACCTGGAACACCTTTAACTAAACCTAAACTCCTGAGAGATTGCATCTGATTACGAATAGTTCCCGGATTTCTATTCATTACCTCAGCAATATCTTCGCCTTTTATGGACTTAGCATTGGAAGATTGATATAGGTTAATTAAGTTTTGCAATATTTCTTTTTGTACAGATGTTAACATAAATCCACCATAAAAATATAAAATTTAATTATTAATTATGTTAAATCTTAAATATAAATATACTTATTCTAAATTATTTATAATTCATCATTTACAATTGAAAAGACAATTTTTATTGATATTAATCTTATATAATATCTAGTTAATAAGTTTTAATAGGATTAAATTTTATTAATAAGTGAAAAAACACTACTTGAGGATAGCTATGAAAAGGAGATTAATTAAAAAGACTGGTGATAAAGTATCACCTTTAGGTTTTGGAGCTATGAGATTACCTCTAAAAAACGGTAAAATCGACCGTGAAATAGGTAAAAGGCTCATATATCATGGGATTGATAATGGAATTAACTTTATTGACACAGCTGCACTATATGGTAATGGAGATAGTGAAAAATTCCTTGGGGAAGTTCTTGTAGGAGAATATAAAGATAAAGTTCTATTATCTACAAAATTACCTGTTTATAAGATAAAAAAATATGAGCAAATGGAGAAAACCTTAAATAAACAGCTTAAAAGGCTTAACCGTGACTCCATTGATTACTATTTCCTACACAATATTGATTTAGAGAATATGAACCGTTTACTTAAACTAAATGTTATTAAATTTCTCACAAAGGCAAAAAAAGAAGGAAAAATAAAACATGTTGGATTTTCCTATCATGGCAAAAGCAGGGAGTTTCCATTGATTGTTGACAGCTATGACTGGGACTGTGTAATGGTTCAGTATAATTTTATGGACTCAAATACTCAAGTTGACATTGATGGAATAAAATATGCCTATGAAAAAGGCCTTGGAATATTTATAATGGAGCCTCTAAAAGGAGGCATTCTTGCAGGAAAGATGCCAAATAAAGCATCAGAAATATTAAATAAACAAGACCCTGAAAAAAGTACTGCTGAATGGTCACTCTCATGGGTATTAAACCATCCAGAAGTAAGCTGTGTGCTATCTGGAATGAATGAAAGATCACAGATTGATGAAAATATAGCTATTGCATCAAAAGTAGAAAGCGATTCCCTAACATCTGATGAAATAGAAACTTTAGATAAAGTAAAAGAAGTGATGCAGGATCTTTTAAAAATAAACTGCACATCATGCGGCTACTGTATGCCCTGTCCTCGTAAAGTAAACATTCCAGAGTGCATCAAAATATACAATGAAAAATATCTCTTTAATCAGAAAGGCTTATTAACAGATGCATTTATTAATTATTTCACCTCAGTTGGAGGAGTTATGAATGAAAAAGGAAATGCAGGGCTTTGCACTAGCTGTGGAGTATGCATTGACAAATGTCCACAGCATCTGAATATCCCAAAAGAGCTTAAAAAGGTTAAAAAGGAATTTGAAGGACATGGATTTAATTTCAAGCTATGGTTTATAAAAAACATTGGAATGCCAATCTATCAAAAGTTCTTTTAAAAAGCATAGAATAGTTTTAAAAACTATAAACTAAATAGTAGTAACTAATAGGTGAATTATTATGAAATTAGAAGAAATGTTAGCACCATGCCCAAAATGTGGTTCTAAAGACAAAACAGCACATAGAAAAATGTTAGACAACCACCGTGCACATGCAGAATTAGATACTGTAAGATGTGACAACTGCGGATACATTTTCTTTGTAAATGACAACATAGAAGATGATGAGAAAAAAGAACTTCTTAAAGAGTTAAATAAATTCTATGGATAAAATGACATTTCATGTAATGATTATCCCTACTTTAAACTGTCCATCAAACTGTAAATACTGCTGGGGATCTGAAAACACAAAAGAAATAATGGACATATCAATTATTGATAATATAATCGAATGGTTAAAAGATTTCAGGCAAGATAAAGTTCATTTTACCTTCCACGGAGGAGAACCTCTTCTTGCAGGCTATGATTTTTATAGTGAAGCTCTTGAAAAATTATCCAACATCCCTAATTTCGAAGGATTTTCACTACAAAGTAATATCTGGCTTTTAAATCAGGATCTTATTGATTTATTTAAAAAATACAATGTTGTTATTAGTACAAGTATTGACGGGCCAAAAGAAATCAATGATTATCAAAGAGGAGAAGGTTACTTTGATAAAACAATGTCCAAATATGAACTAGCTAAAGAAAATGGACTTCCAATAAACTTTGTTTTAACTGTAACAGATTATTCTAAAGATTACAGTGACGAATTATATGATTTCTTTAAAGAACATAAAATGAACCTTAAAATACATGCTGCCTTACCTTCACTTAGAGGAGACAATGCAGATCCATGGGCATTAGACCAGGAAGAACATGGAAAGCTATTGATTGAATGGCTGGACAAATATCTCTATGATTTAGATAAATTTGTAATAAAAGACTTAGACCATATCTGTAAAAGCACTCTAAGAAGAAGAGGAACATTATGTACTTTTGCAGATTGTATTGGTACAACACTAGCTATTGGAGCAGACGGTTCAATATATCCATGCTACCGTTTTGTAGGAATGGATGAATACATTTTAGGAAATGTTAAAGACAACCCTTCCTTTGACAAGTTAAAAGAATCTGATGCATGGGCTAAATTACAGGAATTCAGAGATTATGTTGATGAAAACTGTAAAAAATGCAGATATGTAAAATACTGTGAAGGTGGATGTCCTTACAATGGAATTGTAGCATATCAAACACCAAAAGCAGTTGATCCACAATGTACAGCTTATAAAATGATTTTTGGTGAAGTTTCAAAAAGGATGAACAAAGAATTTGCCAAAAATGCAATTCCTGGACTAGCTCCTAGTGGACCAAAATCAGAAGATGAACCATTTAGTATAATGGATTTAATGATGAAGCCATGAGAAAATGGTTACACTTTCAATTTTATATTTACTTTTTTAAAAAAAAAATCAACAATAAAACTTATAAAGAACATTTTTACTTAAATCTATTAACTAAGAAACTATTAATGCCCATTTAATTCCAATATAATATCAAATAACTTTTGAACATTATCTGGAACATTACTTTCAACAACCCTAAAGGAAGCCTTATTTTTCTGATTTAAATATTCCTGAGCAAAACTACGCCCCATAAACTCAACACCGGTAAAATTCATAATTACCTTTGAAGTATCACTATCAATACTGTTAAATAAATTTTCAATTTTACTTCTTGAACCTAAATCAGAATCAATTTCCTTTTTAAGAAAAATTTCAATTTCAGTCATGCCCTCACTCACTTCAAATTCTTAGATATTTTATATTTAAAACCATCCATATATTTATAAATATCAATCGGTTTATTTGAACTTAATCTTAAACTAACTAATGTTCCTTTAAGAAAACCTTTTGGAATAAATTTTGCATAAACATTTGAATTTTTTATTTCAATTAACCCATCTCCAGAAACAATTAGAACATCCCCCTTAGCACCCTTATTAACAATATTAATTATTGAATTTAAACCAGTTCCCCTACCTACAAATTCATCATTATCTTTTGTTGAAAATCCATTAATTGCTTTAATTATTGAATCACAATCATTCTTAACTTTAAAATTAGCCTCTCTAAAAGACCCGGGAATACTAACCCCGTTATCCATAAAACAAAAATCAGTTAACCCTAGTTTAGGATAATTTTGACCCAATACAAATGCAAGATTAAACTCAGAGTGATCATATACATTGCTTATTACCTCATGAAAAATATACTTTAATGCATTATTCATACCTTCAATTGGATTCATAATTTTCAAAATTTCTTTAGTTAACTCCTCAGAATTATCAACATTTTTATTTAACCACCTAAAGGGTAATGTAGTGTCTTTATGTTGAGTTAAACCTAAAATTCTATGAAAATGAGCATTAATATTTTCATTATGATGCTTCTTTATTTTTTTATTATAAGTCAACATATAATTCAACAATGGAGAAATAATTGTTGGAGTCAAAAATTTACAACTATCAATATCAATAATAGAACTCTCAGATACCTCATGCTCTTTAATCAATTTAATATATGTGTTAAAATTATCTAATAATGATGGAATCATCAGAAAATCTCCTTTTAATTAAATACAAAAAAAATTCTAATAAAAATTTTTATTTGTAACACATATAACTTAAATAGAAAATGTTTAGAAAAAATTGTATGAGTTAAACAATATTTATATAATTACAAAAAATAGTAGCTAAAATAAACTTATTAAAAAAAGAAAGAAAAAAATAATTAAAGAAAAAATAGCTATTTTTTAAAGGTTCTAATGAATTTATCTTTAACTATTTTAAGTAAAACACCAACACCATGAGATACAGGGTTTTTTGTAGACCCATCAACATCATACCTTACAGTAATTGGAACCTCAAGTATTTTAAGATTGTTATCGGCTGCATCAGCCAACATTTCACTTTCAATACCAAAACCAGTGTCTCTAAATCTGAAACATCCAACTGCTTTTTTTGAAAATGCCCTAAAACCACTTTGAGAATCAGTTACATGGATTCCACAGGAAATATTAGTAGCTATATCTAAAACTCTTTGACCTACGCGTCTGTAAGCAGGAGTGTTTTCTTCAAATCCATCTAAATACCTGCTTCCATTAACCAAGTCAGCAGTTCCATCTAAAATAGGTTTTATAATAGCTGGAATCTCATCAGGATTATGCTGCCCATCACCATCAATAGTTACAACAACATCATAATCCCTAACTGCATTAAAACCTTTTTTTAGAGCTACTCCCTTTCCCTGGTTGGTTTTATTTGTTATTACCATTGCACCATGAGAAATAGCTATTTTAGAAGTATTATCACTACTTCCATCATCAATTACCAATGCATCATCAACATATTTAAGGGATTTGTCAATAATTGAACCAATAGCTACTTCCTCATTAAATGCAGGTATCAATACAATTGATTTCATATTTATTCGATTCTGTAGTAGTCTTTCATCCATTCTACAGTTCTTTTAATTCCTTCTTCAGGTGGAACTTTAGGGTCATGTTTTAAATCACGAATAGCTTTTGAAAAATCAATAGTTTTAACTTTTGTTGTGAAATCTTCAGCTGGAGTGTAGGTTACAAGAGAATCATCTACTCCAACAGCATCAAGAACCATATCAGAGTACTGTTTAATGTCTCTTTCCCATTCCTGTTTACTTCCTACATTGTAAACTTCTCCAGGAATGAAGTTATCTACAATATTTGCAAAGGTTCTCACAGTGTCTTCCACATAGTCAATAATTCTTTTATGACCCATATGTACTGAATATGGAAGTCCATGTAGAGCTTTATATATGAAAATTGGAATAAATCCTTTATATGGTGAGTAAGCTTCATGTGGTCCATAACAGTTTACTGGACGAACCCTAACAGTTTCAGTTCCGAACATAGTAGCTGAATTCATACACATTAATTCTCCAGCCCATTTAGAGATTGCATAATCGTTCATCTGGTAAGTTTCAGATATTGGTCTGTTTTCCATTACATCTTCGCTCATAACTCCTTCATAGTCCCCATAAACTTCAGCTGAGGAAAATGAAATCATCCTGTAGCCTAATTTTTCCTGAAGACGAATCATGTTTTTAAGACCGATTACATTGGTTTCCCAGAGGTTTTCATAGTAACCTTCACCATTCCATCTTCCATATTCTGCAGCAAGATGATAAACATAGTCAAAGTCATCATTGTCTTCGAAAATCCTTTCCATTTGACGGTAACTTCTTACATCTCCACGGACATAGTCAGAGTAGGAATCAGAGTATAAATCTGCTTCTCCTTCATGATGTAATAAGTCTACAGCTAGTACTTCATGTCCACGGGATCTTAATTCATTTACAAGGTTAGTACCGATAAAACCACTACCACCAGTAACTAAAATTCTTTGAGTTTCCATAATATTTTCTCCTTAAACAATTGTTCTAAGATATTCTAATAAGTCTTCTCTTGATTCTTCATCATCCATTGCAAATTCAATTGATGTTTTAAGCCATTCCAAACGATTACCTATATCATAGGTTTTTCCTTCAAAGGTATTTCCATATATTGCATCTAATTTAGATAAAGCATCAGTAAGTTGGATTTCACCACCAACACCAGGTTCTGTTTCATTGATTTTATCAAATATATCTGGTGTTAAAACATATCTTCCCATAATAGCTAAATTTGATGGTGCTTCACTCATTGGAGGTTTTTCAACAAGCTGATTGATTTTATAAACATCTTTTTCAATTTCTTCCCCTTTAATAATTCCATATCTTTCCACTTTTTCTATTGGAACTTCTTCAAGAGAAATAGCTGATGCCTCATATTTATTGTAGATATCAATTAACTGTTTTGTACATGGAGTATTTCCTTTTGTAATTGTATCTCCAAGCATAACAGCAAATGGTTCATCACCAACATGTTTTCTTGCACAGTATATTGCATCTCCAAGTCCTTTCTGTTCTTTTTGACGAATATAACAAATATCTGCTAAATCAGTGATATCTCTAATTTGTTTTAGGTATTTGTCTTTTCCAGCAACCTCTAAAGTATGCTCCAGTTCAAAGGATTTATCAAAATGATCCTCAATAGACCTTTTGTTTTTACCTGTTACAATAAGAATATCATCAATACCTGAAGCTACTGCTTCCTCGATTACATATTGAATTGTAGGTTTATCAAAAACTGGCAACATTTCTTTTGGTTGCGCCTTTGTTGCAGGTAAAAATCTTGTTCCAAAACCTGCAGCAGGAATAACAGCTTTCATATATTTATCACCATGTAAATTATTTTATACTATTTATATATCTTAAGGTTTAAATAGTTAATTCATTAAAAAGTAGTTTTAATAGTTAGAAACTAAATTATTCTTGGTTAAATAAATAAACAGTTAATAAAAATTAGTTTTTGAAAAAAATAAAAAGGTTTGAGTGCGGGAGACGGGACTTGAACCCGCGAAGGGACTAACCCAATAGGCCCTCAACCTATCGCCTTTGACCACTCGACCACCCCCGCAAGAGAGTAACAAAATAAACAGTACTAATTAGTTTATTTGAAATTATATATAAACTTAACTATTTTAAAGGAGTTTAACTAATGAAAATGAGAAAATTAAGATTATTATTTTAACTTAAAGACATTAAACTTTTTACAGTCTTCTGGATAAATACTACAATAATAATGTTTAAATGAATATGAAGGTAGATTTCTTTTTCTATTAAGCATTTTACTCCACATTTCTTCAGCACCCTCTTCAGAAATTATATTTTTCTCTAAGGCTTGAACTAGTATAATTGAAGATGTTAAAATATACAAATCCCTCTCCTTAATGTAAAATTCAATATCTGATAAATTGTTACTTGCAATAACTCCATCATTTTGTATAGCCAGTGCTAATGCTGCTGCCTCTCCTTTACCAATACATTTCTCATCTTCATGCCAAACACCCTTTTTAATTTGTTCATATACATAATACTCTTTATCTGTAATTTTAATATCTTTAATTTCAATAAAATTATCTCTTTTATAGTGTTCTAATTCATTTTTTATTATTGAAGGAGAATTAGGATGAGATAATTCATCATATACCTGTTTTGGTATTATTATCTTTGAAAATAATTTATTTAACAAATTTCCTTCTCCAATAACTAAAAAAGAAACTAAACAATCAGTATCATAAAAAATAGGAGAATCAATCAAATAGATCACTCTCATTTAAATTATAAACAATATCAGACCTGTACATATCAAGAAGTAATTCATCCTTTTTACCATCAGAAATTTTATTTTTCAAAAAAGCCTTTTCAGTTAAAGATATAAAAGCACCTAAAGAGAAATATTGCCTACTTTTTCTAGAAGGTTCATATAATTCTGTACTGAAACCTCTTTTGGCAGCTTCTGCTTTAATACTTCCTTTAAATTCATCAAATTCTTCAGTTGTAATTAAATTCTCCTGCATTAACCTAACTAACATTGCATGATGACTAATTTTAAAATATTGTTCACACTTTATAATATCGTCTAAAGACCACTTTTCAATGTTATGCTTCTTAATAAACCTTTTTAAAGCAACAGGAGGTAATAAAAAAGAAGATGCAAAATTATTTGCTCTTTTTTCATTATCATTATTTGATTGTTCGTTTTTGCATATTATTGTGTCAATATCATCATATAAAATATGATAAATTTCATGAGCTAAAGTAAAATTTTGCCTGCCTTTAGAATGTTCAGAATTAAGGATAATCAATATATCATTATTACTTTTAGAACATGCCCCACTAACTAGATTACCTAAAGGCAACCAAAGTAATGTTAAATTATTTATCTTTTCTAAAACCAAAGAAGAAATATCAATAGGATTTGTATTATTAACTCCCCAATCATCTCTTAATTCCCAAGATAACTCATTAATATCCGATGTCATTGATTATTCCCCATTTAATTTTCTAAGTAGTTCTAAATTATTCATTACTGAGTTAATTTTTGCAACAACATTTAAATCAACATCATTTCCATTAGATCTAAATGCAACACTTCTTTTTTGATAATTATCTTCTTTTCCCAAAATATAATCAGGTGTACAATTATATAATTGGCATATTTTATCCAGTAAAGATAAATTTAAAGTTCTTTCACCTTTTTCAATTCTAGATATATATGCTTGGTCAATATCTAAATATTCAGCTATTTGTTTCTGTGTATAACCATAATCCTTCCTTAATCTTTTTAATCTATCTCCTATCATACTCATATTATCACCAGCATCACACTAAAAACTAAACACCTAATAAATAATATGGCATAATAAATATATAAATTTTATTTTAAAAATATGACAATACTTTAAAAAAATATAAATTTAGCAATTAGTAATCAGTATCAATTTTTTTGATTGCATTATAAACTCTTTCACAGTTATGTTTATCCTTAAATTCAAAGAAGTCATCCACTCTTTTCTTATATTTATCCTTCATTTGACAGTTATTTACAACATACTCCATAATCAAGTTAACAAGACTTTCATGGTCATGGATAACTTCCCCAAAGCCCATTTTCTCATAATCAAAATAGCTTTCCTCTAAATCAAAATGATAATCAGCAGAATAATGATAATAGACAACTGGCTTTTTAAGATAAGCAAAGTCAAAAGCTATTGAAGAGTAATCTGTTATGATTAAAGAGGAATGTGTGAAAATATCATTGTACTTTCTCTCAGTATCTATAGTAACATAATCATTGGTTTCAAATAAATCAATGAAACGATAAACATTAGGATGAGGTTTAAAAGTCAATTTATAACCATGTAATCTGCAAAATTCAATTAAATGTTCATCATTAATTAAATCATTATAAATTTTAAAGTAATTAGATTTTAAGATATTTTCCTTTGTGGAGTGATGGAAATATCTTCTCCATGAAGGCATAATAACAATTTCACGATTATTTGCTTTTTTCTCAAGAAAATCAAATCTTGGAAAACCTAATAATTGAACAACTTCCTTATGATAGTTATATGGAAACATAAAGAATGATTCCATCTCTTCTTTAGCTGAAGTAACAATTAAAGAGATATTTTTATCTGCCTTGTTAAGCCAACCTGAAATATTATCCTTAGTAATACCATGCTGTAGGAATACAAGTTTAAAACGTGTAAGACCTGATAAAAATGGATAATTTCCCCAGTATGGATAAACTAAACCGTTATCGGGGTGAGATGAAATTACTTTCTCTGCAAATAATGCATAGATTCTGTGTTTTACAGATCCATATTCTATGGTTTTTCCAATTTGAGAAACATCATTAAATGCAATATTATTTCTATTTAATACAAATACCTTTTCAATACCATCATCTTGCCTAACAGCATACTTAAACATAGCTAAACCATTATCATCAGCCAAATAAGGCAAATCCATGAAAATCCAAATTCTTTTAGATGCAAAAAATGGAAGTAAAATAAAATAAATGATTCTTAATAAAACACCTGTTTTCCAACCCTGCTTTTTCTCACAAAGCATTGAAGTTAAAGTTAGAATCTCATTTTTAAATACTCTTTGGAAATTCCTTGGTTTAACAGTGATTTCATTATATTTAACTCTACTGACATATTCTTTAGATAGTAAATATTTGGAAGTGTTAGATAACCTGCATGGCCTGTTAAATTCAATTAAAAGATTGTGGAAATCTGGGAAATTAGATTTAAACTTGATATGAGTAACTTTAGAAGTTATTGGAATATAAACCTCAAAATTATTGTTATAACCATACTTAAAGTTTAGAGAATACTTATCCCTTTGAGGATACTGAAGCTTTTTACATTCATAGAACTTATTATTGGCTTCAACAAATATACTGCCCTTTTCATTGAAAAATGTTGTAAGTACTCCTGAAATATAAATCATATCATTCCTGATTTCATAAATATCAATAAATATCTGATTTAACTCCAAATCGTCAGTTAAAATGTCTCTAATTAGTCTTTTTTTATCTCCCCAAACATTTGAAAGATTAATATATTCACCTTTAAGATATTTTAAAAAGAGAATATGTGCTTTAAGCTGATTTGAAATGTCTTTTTGATTAATTATTACAGTATCATCAATATTCTGTAAAATAATAATCAAATTCTTAAAAAGAACACTGATTTCTCTTTCAGACAATATATTATCAACAGCTTTAACCTCAAAAACCCATTGGAGGTCATACATTATCACATACTGTATGAACTTTAAAATCCTGCCATACTTATATTTAGATTCATTAAGAAGTTTAAAATAGAAATGTTCAATTCTAGATGTATAAAAGGTTTTTGTGTTGCTGGAATAATCTAGAAGGGAATTTTTAGCCTCAAATTTCCTGTAATGATATTCAGCTCCTGAAACAACCCCTATTTTTAACCTATTTAAAAGAATCTCATTTATAAAAAGAGCATCTTCAGATGTTTTTAAATTTTCATCAAATCTTAAATCACCAATAGATTCAGCTTTAATAAAAGATGAAGGAGCAGATAACTGGATATTTTTCGGTTCTTTTAATAAATCAATTACTCTGCTTTTTTTAAATTTAAAGTTTAATGGATGAGCACCTTTTTTAGCTCCAAAATAATAAATAGGAATTGAAACCAAATCCACTTCATCATAATGCTTTTCAAAAAAATTTAAAACTTTTTTAAAGGTGCCTCTTGAAATATAATCATCACTATCTAAAAAATTAATATATTTACCTTTAGCTTCCTTTAAACCTAGATTTCTTGCATGTGATGATCCAAAGCACTTCTTAGTTGAAACATACTTAAAGTTCTGAGGGTACTCAACTTTATATTTCAAACAGATATCTTCTGTATTATCCACACTTCCATCATTAACAACAATAATTTGAATATTATCCTCAAAATCCAAACTTTGATTAATAATAGATTCAATAGCTTCCCTTAAATACAAATCTGAGTTATAACTTGCAATAATTACAGAAAATAGAAATTTATGTTGAATCTTAAAGTCCCCCTGAGATTATAATCCAATCCATAAACTTAAAAAAATATATTTATCATTATCTATATAAAGTTATTATAATAAATCTTTTGGTGATAAACTTATGAAAAAATTATATTTAGTTTTAATTCTGCTAATTCTAGCATTAATTTTGATAAATTATTATAACGAAACTGGATTTGATTTTAATGACAATAAAGTGCAAATCAATGAAAGTGAATTCAATATACCTGTTAATTTTGTTGTTACAGGTCAAAGCCAAAATGTAGTTGAACTTTACGATAAAGATAAAAATATAACATTAACAATAATACATTTAAAAAATACCACAACAATTGAAAACTATTTCCAAAAAGCTGCAAATGAAACACCTACTGTAAATAATGAAACTATATCCATGTCAAATATTGACACATATATAACTTATCGCCATACAGATTTCACAAATTCAACACAAGTGTTCTTTGAAAAAAATGGACATAATTATCGTATATGGGGTATGAACTATCACAACGAGGATATGGATTACTTCTCACAAGCATATAATGAGATAATTTCATCCCTAAGACCAGTAGATCAAGGATATATTGCCTAAAGCAAATATCCTTTAATACTTTTTTTTTAAAAAAAAAAAATTATTTAATAGTAAACCTATTTTTTCTTTTGTTTTGAACAAGTAATTTCTGAATGAAATCTAAGGAATCATCAACATTTAAAGATTTTAATATTCTATCGATTTCATCAAAAACAAGAGTTTCATTAGGAATTACATTGTAAATAAAAACATCACTTACATAATTATCCATAGTATTAGAATCTTCTTGTTTAAAAGCTCCTAAATAATCTTTAGTGAAAAAAACATTATCTTGTATAATTTCAACAGGATTACCACTTAAAAAACAGTTAGATTTTCCAATATAATTAGGAGGAACATAAGAATTATTATCCACCATAGTACCAGACCCTAAAACAGCACCAGATGCAATATAAGATAAGTGTCCTAACCAAACATGATCTCCAATAAGAACAGAACCTGGATGATTAATCCTTTCCTTTGTTGATGCCAAATAGAGAGGATATGCAAAAGAGGTCCTTATATTAGTACCACTACCAATATTACAGTCATCCCCAACAATTAAATTCTGATGTTCCTGAACATTAACACTTAAAGGAGCAGTCATATTATTATCTCTACCAAAAAAGATAACAGAATCATGATAAACCTGTAAAGTTAAAGAATATTGAGAATGAGGAGTAGAAGATAAATAGATTAAAGAATTATTACCTTCAAAATTTATTGATGAATTAACTAGCTTAACATCTCTTTCACAATAAAATAAATTGTTTTTTCCATTAAATCTAACAGAAGAATTAACAAATTCTGGTTTACCCATAAAAGAATTATCTTTTAAATTTTCAATCTCATTAATATTTGTAACTGACTCCATAACATAACAACCTTAATTTAAATTGATTATTTATTCCTAATTGAATCTAAAATTGCATCTAATTTATTTTCGAGATTATTCATTCTTATTTCAATATTTTCAGTGTTTGTAGTTAAAACACCGGATTTTTTAGCCACTAAACAAGAATCACACCAAGGTTTAGCATCATCATTAGTTGAAACATGTAAAATTTCAAAATCAACATATTTAGCAAGGGCTCTCATACCATCCTCATAAAAACGATAACAATCATTTTCTGCAGCACCATGTTTAGGCCCACCACTAGGTGCAATAATACAACATAAACCTCCTGGTCTTAACACTCTTTCAATTTCAGCCATTGTAAGCCAGAAAAACCTTAAATGTTCAAATAATTGCCCACAAACAACAATATCATAACTATTATCTGAAACTTCAAACCAATTATAAATATCTGATACAACAATATCTACATTATCCCCTTCTTCAAAATCAAGCCCAGTATATGTCCAATTAGAATTATTAAAAATAGATTTATAATTATAATCATTACCACTTGTATCTAAAGATCCAACATCTAAAATCTCTAAAACATCATTATCATTAAGATAAGTATTTTTAAACCAATTCATTTTATCATGACTAGATTTATGCATTCTATCACCAAATTCATTATTTATTAATTTTCTTAAAAAGTAAATTTATTTTATGTTCAAAAACATCAAATCGTTTATCTAAAGTAACCTTTCTTTTATCAAATTTATTTTTATTATTATATTCCTTTTTAGCTATTAAAACACTATCATACCACGGTTTTGAAATTTCATTTTTATTAGTATAGGCTTCAATAACTTTTAATCCAGCATATTCTGCAATTGCTTTCACCCCATCTTCTGTAAACCTATAACAATCAAAAGGATTCTTGTGAACGGGACCAGAACTAGGAACAATAATACAACAGAGACCCTCAGGTTTCAAAATTCTTTCAATTTCCTCAATTGCTTTCCAAAAAAATTCCATATGTTCAAAAGCTTGACCTGAAATAACAACATCATAAGATTCATTTTCAATTTCAAACCAGTTATAAACATCTGATAAAACAATATCTACATTAGGTCCTTCTTGAATATCCATACCATAATATTGCCACTTTTCTTCTTTTAGAAATCTGCCATAATTATAATTAGTGCCACTAGAGTCATAAGCACCAATATCTAAAATTTTTAAATTAATTTCTTTATTTAGATACTTATTTTTAAATCTTTCCATTGCTTGAAATGAACTTTTATGCAAAATATCAACCCAATTTATTATAATTACCATCCATAATAATTCACAGGAATAAAACAATAGTATATTTGTCTAATAATGTAAAATTATTTGTTAATCTGTTTTTGTAGTGATTTAACTTTTTTAGTTAAATAAACCGATTTATCAATCAATTTCCTATTTTCAAATAGAATATTTTGATATTTTTTTTCGTATTCTTGTAATTGCCATTTTAAATCTTCAATTAAATTTAAATTAGAACTAGAATTACGTATAAACTCATCATTACATTCTTTTAATTGATTAATTTCATTTTTATTTTGATTTAAAGTAAATATATTCTCTTTTATTTGATTATTAACATTTTCTAACTGAACTTTAAAATTATAAATTTCATGTTTATATTGGATAATATTATTATTTAAGAATTTAATTTCTTCTTTCAGTTTATTATTAGTTATTCTTACCAATTCATTTAGTTTTAATGTATAATACTTACTTTCATAATGTTCAGGTGCTAATCCCCAAAAATGATCTTCAACTAATAATACATTTTCATCAAAATTTAACAAATCAACATTATGATTTTTATATATATTCATCTAATTGATCCCAAAGTTTATTTACAATAGATGCTCCTCTTTCAAAATTTTCATTAATTTCAATTGTTCCATCCTTTTTTAATACTTTATAACCTCTTCTAGCAGAGTTTAAAACAACTTGTGTATCAGGACAATTTATTTCTAAAAATTCCAAAAATAAATCACAACTTTCTTTCCAAAGTTTTAGAAAATTTTCAGTCCCATTTTCCATTGATAATTTTTCTTTAATCTGTAACTTTTTGTATAACTTAGTTAAAGGCAAATCCCAATGATTATTAGTAATGATACTCCCATCATTTAATATTAAAATACCCATTCTAATTTCAAAATTATTATCAAATACTAAAACATCAACAGGATTATCAATTAAATTTCTTAAAAAAGTTTTCTCCAAATCCATTTTTATATAAAAAGTTCTAGCAACATTACGTGGATTTTTAGGAGTGATTTCAATTAGTTTTTCATCATATTTCAAAGGATTGTTCATTAGACTTATTAAAGACTGCCTTTGAGAGGAATATTCTATTTTAAAATATTTTTTATAATTTGGAGTAATGCTAGAATTAAATAAATCTCTAGATGCGCAGGAGCCAAAAACTGCAACTGTTTTAATCATTCTTCACACCCATATTTAATTTTAATCATTCTAATTTATCCCATAATTCTTTAAAAGACTTTTCAGGGCTAAATTTATTTATAATAACATCATACACAAAATCAACAATAATGCTTTTAATATTATTATTATCACATAAAGATTTAATTGTAATTATAGAATTCTTTCCTTCAAAGATAACACCTGTTGCTTTTTCATCAATAACAATTTTTTGACCATATAATACACCCAAAGTATGATTCCTACTAACAGACAATGTTGATGCAGTTACAATATCTCCAAACCCACAATAATTAAAAATTGTAGATGGGTTACCACCTAACTTTTCAATTATTTTTTTAGTTTCATAAAATCCTTTATTAAGAATTGCGAATTTAGCACTATCATTTACATTTAATCCTTCACATATCCCAAAAGATATAGCTAAAATATTTTTAATAACACCACATAACTCTGTACCAACAATATCATTAGTGAATTGAAGCTTAAACTCGTTGGATTCCATTATTTTTCTAAAAATAATCTCATTTTCATTTGAATCTATTGCCAATGTAGAAGCAACAGGCAAATTAAGCATTATTTCTCTAGCAATATTTGGACCTGATAAAACAGCACAAGGATTTTTGCAAGATTCTCTTATTATTTCACTTGCAGTTTTAGAAGAAGATTTTTCAATTCCTTTAATTGAAGATAACAAAATACAATCTTTTTTTATAATATTCTTTAACTCATTCATTATTTCTCTTAAGTTAGAAGAAGGAATTGTTAAAATTAAACAATCCGCATCATGAAAAAAACTTAAATCACCAACACAGATAATATTTTTATTTAATTTAATATTAGGATAATAATCCGAATTGTAACAGTTAATATTAATATCATCCACAACTTCTTTTCTACGAGCGTATAAATAAACTTTCTCTAAATTTTTAGATATTGATTGAGCAATTGCAGTTCCTAAAGCTCCCGCCCCTATAATTCCTACTTTCAACATTTTATTTACTCCTTTAATATGAATTCAGCTAATTCAATATCAAATGGGGTGGTTATTTTAAAGTTACTTTTTTCCCCATTAAAAATATAAACTTCTTTATTATTAAGATAATAAACTTTGATTATCTCATGCACATCACTTTTTTCATCATCAGACAATTTTTCAAATAAATTTTTGTATTCAGTTAATTTAAACCCTTGAGGTGTTTGAACATGGACTAAATTATAACGATTTGGCATTCTTGTCACTGTTTTATTCTCCATTTCCACAATAACATCAATAGTTGAAACAACAGGACTTGATGATCCATATTTTCTTGTATAATCAATACAATTTTCAATTAATTTTTCTGAAACAAAAATTCTCGCGGCATCATGACAAACAACAATTGGATTATTACAATCTTTAATTTTATCAATATAATGTATAGAATTCAATAAAGTATCCTGCCTAGTCTCACCACCTTCAATTATAACTATTCTATCTTCATTTGGCAGAAATTCATCAATAAATTCTTTAGTCTGAGATATATACTCTTTTGGAGAAGAAACAATAATCTTTTTAAATTCATTTAAGAGTATAAACTTTTCAATACAATATACAAGTAGAGGCTTGTTATTAATTTTAATAAATTGTTTAGGAATATTAGCACCCACTCTACTTCCAATACCTCCCGCTAATAAAACAGCATAAGTCATTTTATCTCCTTTTCCCTGCAATTAATATTTTCTTAAAATTAATTCATTAAACAATAAGAAAAAAAATCAAATTATCAAGATAATTTTAATTTTTTGTAAAGTTTCAAATACTTCTTAGCCATATCTTTAGACGTGACAAATTTCATATTTTCAATCTCATTTTTTACTTTAATATAATCATCAATATCACCTGCAATTTCTAATATTTTATCATAAGACTCTTTAGGATTATCTATATTTATTATCCACCCTCCACCATTTTCTTCAACTCTTGATTTCAATGCTCCTCTATTAGATACAATAACTGGAATTCCTGCACTTAAAGACTCTGTAAGTGTATGAGAATATGTTTCAGCTGTTATTGAAAATAAACCTATAAATGAAGGTCTAATTTTATAAACATTTTTTGAAAAATCTTCCCTATTATAAACCCCGTGAACTACTCCAAACTCTTCTAATTCTTCATTAACATGCCCTAAATAATGAAATTCTAATTTATTGTCAACATCTTCTTTATGTAATGCTTTAATAAAAGACTCACCTTTTTGATTGTTAATCAACCCAGGTATTAATATTTTTATTTTTTGAGTGTTAGGTAATGTGTTAAGATTGTCATATTTAATTAAATCTCTTCCATGCTCTATTATTTGTATATCATTATCATTTAACATAGGATACTGTTCTAAAAACATGTCTTTTGTAAAATTAGTAGCAGTGACTAATGTTGAACAATTATTAAATAAATTCTCAATATGTTTTTTCCATTCTTTTCTCCAACTTTTAATTTTTAAGGGTAGATCAAACCAACCAATACTATTTGAACAATTTTTATGAGTTTCATTACAATATCCTCCACAATAATTATTATCACCATCTAATAAAACAAATACTGGACATATATAATAAAAATCATGCAAAGCAAGTACAATAGGTATATCTAAAGATTTAGCAACAACCGGCAAATCAAAAGAATGGAAAATTAAATGATCAATTTCTACTATGTCAATATTATAGTTAACTAACACATAGAAATAAATTTGAATAAACTCATCACTTGATATTAAATGAGGATTCCATTCATATTTCAATTTGAATGTATCAATAGGAACCAATACATCATCAGTTATAGTATATAAAATTAATTTATTTTTAAAAGATTTGAGAATAAAACATTCATATTCATCATCTATATTCCTGGCAATATCCTTAACAGTAAACTCAACTCCACCACCATAATGTAAATTAAAAAGAATTCTTTTTTTATTAAATGAATTCACATTTTTATCTATAAACTTTTGTATATTGAAATAAGTTTTATAAAATGCCTTTGAATTAACGAACTCAATAGATGGTTTATTATCAAGTTGATAAGAAGACAAATATTGAAAATTATCCTTAGATTTTGTTAAATTATTCTCATAATTATACTTAACATATATTGAATCATCAAAAACTGAAATCCAACCAATAGAATGAGCATCCTCATAAAAATCAGATAACCATGAACTTTTACTATCTCTATTAAATAAGATATTTTCAAAAACATCATATTTTATATAAACACAAGAATCATTTACAATTGGTGCTTCCTGATAATTTTTATTTGATATATTGCTTAATATCATATCCAAATCATTTTCATCAACTTGAAGATTATTAAGCGAATTCACCTGTGAGTAATTAGAAATAGGTGACACAAATCCAATTCTTTCATTAGAATAGGCTGCAATAATAAATTTCATTAACCATTTATCAAAAGTAATAATATTATCTTTAATTAATACAATATCAGATTTACATTCATAGATAACATTATTTAAAGCATCGATATATGCACATATACCATTATATGAAATAATTGATTGTATTTCATCATATCTTTTAAAATTATCAAAATCACCACTATATTTAACATCATTTAGTATAATGATTTTAAAATTATTTGATGTTCTAAATAAATTTTCAATACATAATTTAGTTCTTTCAAAACCTGTTGAAGTGATAACAATTGTAACTTTATTTTTCAAATGGAATATAACATTTTTAACATCAAAAATATCGTTAAAATTTTTGAATCTGTATTCTTTTAATCCAATTCTATCTTCTTTAATTCCATAAAGGACATAATGAACTAAAGGGTTTAAACCCGCTTTCTTAACATCCTCATATCTCTCCAAATATTCATCGCCATCAAAATATCTGCTAGGATTAAAACCCTCCTTAAAACCAAACTCCAAATAATGCAACAAAGCAAGCCTCTCAGAACGATCCTCCAAACCATACTCAGACAAATAAAAATCACAATCAAACAAACCAGAATCCAAAACCTGACCATAAGCCTTCACATTAAAATCACACTTATCAGACCTACCCTCAGACCTACCATAAAGCACAAAATGCACCAAAGGATTCAAACCAGCATCCCTAACATCAGAATACTTCCTCAAATAAACATTACCATCAAAATCCCTACTAGGATTAAAACCCTCCTTAAAACCAAACTCCAAATAATGCAACAAAGCAAGCCTCTCAGAACGATCCTCCAAACCATACTCAGACAAATAAAAATCACAATCAAACAAACCAGAATCCAAAACCTGACCATAAGCCTTCACATTAAAATCACACTTATCAGACCTACCCTCAGACCTACCATAAAGCACAAAATGCACCAAAGGATTCAAACCAGCATCCCTAACATCAGAATACTTCCTCAAATAAACATTACCATCAAAATCCCTACTAGGATTAAAACCCTCCTTAAAACCTGAGTACAAATAATGGATAAGATAATCTGCTTTAAATGATTTTACCTGAGATTTATAAAAGTCTTCATCAAAAAGGTTTTCTTTTTTGATTAAATCATATGCTTTTAATATATTATATTTCTCTGATTGTTTTTTTGAATTAATTTTCTCTTTAATAGGAATATAAATATGCCCATAACCAACCAAACTTAATCACCATTCCTTTAATCAAAAAGTTCATTTTTTATATATTCATATATTGTTTTAGATGCATTACCCGTGTTAAAATCTAATTTTTCCTTGAATATTTTTTCCCTAGTTTCTTTAAGATAATCATCCTCATTTACTACAACATCATTTATGAATTGTTCTATTTTATCAAAATCATTTCCCTTAGCTTTATACCATGCATCAAAAATAGAACTTTTATATTCATCATAAATTACATTGTTTCTCTCAAGGATTAATCCAGGTTTATTAGCAAATAAATACTCTGATTTAAAACTTACACAATCCGTAATCATTGCATCTGCTGTGGCAAATAAATCAAAATAGTCTAATTCTTCATGAACACGAGCATTAGGTAAACTATTCCACTTAAAAAAATAATCATCAGCAAAATCTTCAGTAATCACTCCATCTATCTTCATATTAGTATTAACATTAGATAATACTTCTTTAAGTAACGGATGTGGACGAACAACCCATTCTATATTCGGATTATCTTTTGCAAATTCATAAAAGAATTTATAATTTTCATCAAAAGTTGAGAATATTTCACTTTCATTTAATCCTGGACGAGACAATGTATGATGAGGAGCCCAAATAATCCTTTTTTTATTTTCATCTTTATTAAAAATCCAATTATAATCATATTTAGAAGGCTCATAATTAACTAAAGAGTCCATCCTAGCAGATCCAGAAACAACTACATTACTTGATCCAACATTTGATTTAATAGCTGCATTTTTTAAATAATCTGGAGAACTGCAAAAAATTTTCCAAATTCTTTCATTCCATCCAAAATTATATAAATTATCTTCAAGAGTAGATTCAAGGAATTCTCCATAAGGAATATATGCATACAAAATGTCACCAGGTAAATTATAAACTTTCATATTCTCAGGATAAATTCTCATATAAGGCAAAACATAAAAAATAATATCAGGACTACATCTGAGTTCTAAATCTATAGGATTAAAATTAGAAAAATCGTATCCTTCAATAACATTATACTTATTTTCTTTTAAATAACCTAAAATTTGATAATACTTATCCTTAGCAACATCATCAATATCAGATCTATTACCTATTCTATGAGGAACTAAAACAATTTGAACATTAAATTTATCATCATTATCAAAAAGATTATACAATTCCTTGTAAACAAACATCATAGCAGGCAATATAAAAACAACATTAACTTTTTTACCTTTTAATACTTTATCTCTAAGCAATGAAATATTCTGTGTAATACGATTAATATAGATCTCATTTTCTAATGAATCTATCTTATTTTGTAATTTTCTAGTTACACTAAATGGGAAATCTCTCCCCTCTCCCTTACCATATAAAACATAATGAGCTAAAGGATTAAAATTACTCCTTTTTACATCAGGATTACTCTTTAAATATTCATTACCATCAAATTCCATACTTGGATTTTTTCCTTCTAAAAAACCTTCTTTCAAATAATGAATTAAAGCATATTTTTTAGGAATTTTTAAATTATAATGATTTATATAAAAATCTTCATCAAAAAGATTAGAATCTTTAACCTTATTGTAAGCTTGAATACTATTATCATAATTAGATATATTTCCATTATTAATATCTTTTAAAATAACTTCATATTCATTATTATACATGTCAAACCCTTTAATATTTAAATCATACTTTGTAAATTTCATTTTTATAATTCCTTTATTATATTTTCAGTCATACCAAAATTAAGTAATTCTAATTTAAATTTAATCTTAATAAACTCTATTTCATCAAAATTAGACTCAATTATATATTGTGGGTCAATTGTTAGAAAAATATCTGCTAAAAAATCTGAGTTAAATGAATTAATTGGTTTAAAATTCAATTTACCTTTATTACTAACAATTTTATCAATTTTACATTTTATAAAAAAACCAAAATTAGGATCAAAACGTAACCTTTTAATATTTTTAATATTGCTTAAATCAAATTTAAGTACAATATCATCAGAAATTTTAAATTCCTGAGAAATAACATTTTTCTCATTGAATCCTTCACCTAAATCAACATATAATTTTGCAACTTGAGTTAAATATAAATTTTCAAAATGAGCATTTTTATGATTTTTACTCTTTATTAAACCATATAATAAAATAGAATCTTCAAATGGAAAATTATCATTAATAATTGTTTTAAAGAAAATTTGATTTAAAAAATCATCAAAATAAAAATTGTTAGATTCTAAATTAACAAATAATTTTTGAAGTTTAACAAATATAAGTGATAATTCATCGAAAAAAATATTTGGATAAAATAAAACAGATAAAAGCTGTCTCATCCTACCTTTAAATAAAATTTGAAAACAATCCATATCTAAATTATCTTTAATGTATTTATAATAATCTAAATAAATATCAATTGTTTCATTTAGATAATTATAATCAATTTGATGTGAAAGAGATTCGCCTCTAACATTGTACTCAACAACAATCAAATCTTTAAGTAGGATTATACCATTTGAAAGTAAAAGAGACCTTGTAATAAAATATAATTCCTCTAAAATATTCCCTTGAAATTTAATATTATTTTTAATTAAGAAATCTTTTTTAAAAATTTTAGACCATACCACAAAACCAATATCTAAAAAATTAGGATTATCATAAATTGTATCTATTTTAATCTCGTTACCACTTATAAAATCAAATGAATTAGCAATTATAAAATTGTCATTTGAAACTAGAACATGATTTCCACAGACTATATCCACACTTTCACTAGATATTTTATTATAAAGAACTTCACAAGCATTAGGTCTGTAAACATCATCTTGATCTAAAAACATTACATAATCTGCAGATGCATAAGATATTCCAATATTTCTAGGTTCTGCAGGAGCACCATTATTTTCTCTAAGATGAATAGGACGTACATTATTATGTAAATTAGCATATTCATTCAAAACAATTTCAGTATCATCTGTTGATGAATCATTTACTAAAATTACTTCAATATTTTCAAATCCCAATGTTTGATTTTCAATTGATTTTAATGTTTTTTCTACAATAAACTCTGCAGCATTATAAACAGGAATAATTACACTAACTTTATATGACATTAACACACCTTAATAACATAATTGACATTATATTTAAATTATATACATTAAATAGTTTTTTATAACAAATTAAAATCAGGAGATAAGTAAATTATAAACTTCCAAATACTCCAACGCCATTTCACTAGTAGTTTTAAATTTCATTTGACTAATATTTTTTTGAATTTTTTGATATTCATTTAAATTGTTTGATATTTTTAATAAGTCATTATATGCTTTTTTAGGATCATAAATATCTATTAACCATCCTCCTTTTTCTTTTAAAATTCTATCTTTTATAACTCCTATATTACTTCCAACAACAGGTATACCGCAACTCCACGCCTCAGTAATAGTATGACAAAATGTTTCAGGCCATATTGAAAAAACACCAATAAAAGAAGGTTTTATCTCTTTAACTTTTTTATAAAAATTATCCCTTTTATATCTTCCATGATTTATACCATAATTATCAACATCATCAAAACATGTTCCCAAAAAATGGAATTCCAATTTATTTTGTTTATCTTCTTTTTTAATACTTTTAATTACTTCAGAACCTTTCATTAAATCCAAATGATTAGCAGGACATAATATTTTTATTGGATTATTTTTAGAAGGATACTCATAATAAGTATCAGATAACTTAGGAAAATCCCTACCATGTTCTATTACTTTAAAACGATTTTCATCAATGTCTGAATAAATTGATAAAAATAATTCTTTAACAAAGTTAGATGTAGTAATAAAAAAATCAACATATTTAAACAAATAGGAAACTTTCTGTCTCCACTTTGAAATGATTTTTTTCGAATTTAAATCATTTAAAGATCTTAATGGATTATAACAATTTATATCATTATTATTACAAATTCCTTTACAATATTGATTATTTTCATTTAATAATACATAAAAAGGACATATAAAATAAAAATCATGAAATGATAATACCACAGGAATATCTAATTTTTTAGCAATTTGAGGTAAATCAAAACTATGATTAAGTAAATGTCTTATATGAACTAAATTTATCTTAAAATTATTCAAAATATCAAAATAAACATAATTCATCCAACTATTATGGAAATTTTTTACAGACCATTTAAGACGAGAATATTTTTTGATTAAAATCAATTTATCATTTTCCAATTTAAAAAGTTTTAAAGAATTTAATTCAGATGCTAATAAAAATACATTATAACTTTCTTTAACATTTTGCATTAAATCATTATTTGTTAAAAAGGTACCTCCTTCTGTTCCTGAATGTATAACATATAATATATTTTTCATAATATCGTAATCTCCTTACTTTTTATATCCTTAAATTTAAATAGAAAATTAAGTTAATTTTAATTTAAAATTTTCTAAACATTAACCCAATCTGGAGAATAACTATTTTTAAAAAATCTTTCAATTCTAATTTCCAATATCCTATTGACATAACATTTAATCATCTTTATATTCACGTTCTATACCTTCAATTACAATTTCTCTTATCACACAACCTCTTATTCAAAGTATTTATTAGAAACCCATCCCTTAAATGATTGTAAATTATCAATTTTTTTAATTAACTCATTTTTTTCTTGTTTTTCATTTTTAAGTTCAATAATCAATTTTTTATTTAATTTTCTTTCATGAACTAAACTATTCTTTAATTCATTTATCTTTTTAGATAAATTTAAATTAATTTGTTTAAATTCTTCTGATAAATTGATAATCTCATTTAAAAGTTCATCATTACATTTTAACTCAATATTTTCATAAATTTTATGATAATTAATAATATTATATTTAACAGCCATAGTATTTTTAATTTCAAAAAGAGAATCTATATTCTCTTCCAATATAAATTTAAATAAAAGTAAATTAGAATCAGATGGTCTTAAACCATATTCATCAGCTTTTCTTATAAACCAGTTAAATATTGGAAGTAACTCACTTAATTCATCTTTATTCAAATTACTCTTCAATAGCTGAGATAAAAAGAAGTTTATATTTCCTTCACATCTATATTTAAAGTAAATCTCTTTATCCATCTTACTAAAAATTTCAAATAAATATTTTTCAGATGTTAATCCTTCCATCAAATAGTTAAATGATACATTATTTGTAGTAGAACTATCATTTAAATCATGCCAACATACTAACAAATCTCCAAGGTACACAATTCCTTTTGCATTAATAAAAACTTTTGACATGAATATAGCATCTTCACCCAATAAAGGTGGAAACAAAATATTGTTTTTAATAACTAAATCTTTCTTAAACAATTTAGTCCAAATAGATGGGGGTGGATATGCAACAATCCTTTCATTTTCATTAATATCCTCAAAATAACCTTGTTTTTCTTTAGGATATTCAATAACACCAAAATGATTATCATCAATTGCATTATACCTTCCAAAAACAACATCTGCATCCTTTTTTAACATTTCAGAGTATAATTTTTCACATGCATCCAATTCAAAGAAATCATCATGATCTAAAAACATGATATAATCTGCAGATGCTTCTCTTACCCCTATATTACGAGAAGTTCCAGGAGATCCAATATTTTCACTTAATAAAATAGAATTGACATTTTCATATTTTTCACAGTATTCCTTAATGATATTTAATGTTTCATTATCATTAGATGCATCATCAATTAATAAAACTTCTATATTTTCAAAACCAAATGACTGATTTTCAATTGACATTAATGTTCTATGTAAAATATTACCCGTATTATATGTTGGAATTATAATAGAAATTTTATACTTTTTATTAGGTTTAACATAAGAATAATCTGCTTTTAAAAGTTTATTACTTGCTAAAAAATCCATATAATCCTCAGATTTTAGAATGCATTTAAAAAGGTCAATATATACCTCTTTTAAATTATTTAAAAAATCCACTTTTAGCTCATTAAACCCTTTAAAATTATATTTTATAACTAAAAAAAACTCATTTTTAAGATATAACGGTGATTTGTTGAACCACTCATTAATCATTGAAAATGTATGATTAATTAACTCTTTTTTATATTCATCATACTTATCTAACTTTTTAAATAAATCTAACATTAAATTAGTAACTTTAACAATGTCAAAAAACTTTTTATTAAAACTTTGAGTTGTTGAATTTTTATGTCTTCTCCTATAATAAAGATGTTCCTTTAGAAATCCAAATTTATTTCCCTTAAAATAAGACTCATAAAATAAAAGATTATCCTCAAAAATCATATTTTCTGGAAAATGAAGGTTATTTTCCCTTAAAAATTCTGTTTTATATAATTTAGAAACTGGACAAACTGGAATTTTAAATAAACAATCTTTAAAAGTTGCATTATTAAATACTGTACTTTCAGTTACTCCATTATCAATAAAGCATTTATGATTATATAATTCTGTATTAACAATATTACCAGAACTTTCAATATAATTTGTCAATTGGAAAAACAACATATCTAAATCATCTGATTTAGCTCTGGAATATAATAATTTACAACTATCTAAATCAAGGTAATCATCAGCATCTACAAATAGTACATATTCACCTTTTACTTCTTTTATAGCCAAATTTCTTGCATATCCTTGACCATTATTTTCAGTTGTAATGATTTTAATTCTATTATCCTTAAAAGAATACTCGTTTAAGATATCTAAAGTATTATCAGTAGATCCATCATTAATACAAATAATTTCTATTTCATTTAAAGATTGATTAATAACAGAATCTAAACACTCACAAATAAATTTTTCTCCATTATATACTGGAATAATAATAGAAATTTTTATATTAACCATAGTACCCTCATAAAATTAATAGTTTATTATAATCTATAAATTATAGTTAATAAATTTACTTTTATATAATACATTCTAGATATTTATTCTAGAAATAATAATGAAAATTAATCATTTAAAATAAAATCATACACTCTTTTACAATTATTTCTATCATTAAACTCAAAGAAGTCATCTACTCTTTTTTTATAAGCTTCATCCATTTTACAGTCATTTAGTAAAACCCTTTGAATTTCATCAACTAGATCTTCTTCTTGAGATACTACCTTCCCAAAACCCATTGTATAATAGTCAAAATAGCTGTCTTCCAAATCAAAATGATAATTTTCATCATCAAAATGATAATGTATTATAGGTTTCTTTAGGTATGCAAAGTCAAAGATAACAGAAGAATAATCTGTTATTAACAAAGAAGACTCATTGAAAATATCTCTATACCTTAAATCTTTATCAATTTTAACATAATCATCAAAATTAAAAGTTTCAAGATATTTTAAAACATTGAGATGAGGTTTAAAGATAATATCATAATTTTTCTCTTTAGCTAAATTAATAAATTTTTCATTACTTAATAATGAATTAAAGGTTTTATAATAATTAGAAAATTTAAATTCCTTTAAAGACATACCATTAAGGATACGCCTCCAAGAAGGCATTATAACAATTTGCTTATTATCCTCTTTATTTTCTAATGCATCATATCTTGGAAGTCCAGTTAGTTGAACTACTTCTTTTGAAAAATTATAATGATATTTAAAAAAGGAATCATACTCATATTTAGATGATGCAACAAGTAAAGATAAATGTTTATCAAATCTATGTAACCATGAAGATATATCCATTGAAGCTACTCCATGTTGTAAGAAATATTTTTCTGAAGTTATAAGTCCTTTAATATAATCATATCCTTTATCTTCCCAAAAAGGGTTTAAAACTGATTCATCTGGATGTGATGAGATAATTTTATCTGCAAATAAATACAACAATTTATGCTTTTTAGATCCAAATTCAATAACATTTTTCATATTTTTAATACGCGGATAATCCTTTGAATCTTTTGATATTACGAAGTATTTTTTTATGTTGTCATTTTGATTCAAGGCATATTTATATAATACTTCACCATTATCGTCTGCAAAATCCTGCCTATCCATAAATAGCCAGATTTTTTTATTTTTATTAAATAAAAAACGTTTTAAATAGGATTTGCGTAATTTAATTATTTCTTTAAGATTATTATCATTTAAAGACTCTAACTTTTTAATAGTTTCCCTTTCAAGCTTTAATAATTTAGAAAAACTATAATTTTCCACTTTAAATGAGTTATCTTCAAATTTAACAATATAGTTTTCTTTTTTAAAGTAATTACTGTTTTTAGATATGTTTACAAATCTCTGGGAAATAAGTTCCAAATATACTTCAACATCTTTATATTTTACCCTAATTTTAATTTGACTGTTTTCTTCTTTTTCAAGAGGAATATTTATTTCAAAATTATAAGAAGATTCAAATAATTTGCCCATGATTTTTCTATCTCTAAATGGATAAGAAACAAATTTGGCAGTAAAATTTGATTCATTTCCATTACATATCTTAATAGCATCAATTTGAACATCTTCATCCCTGAAAAATGATTTAAAAAATCCTAAAATAGTTAAAACACCATTTTTTAACTCAACAGAATCTAGATATATTTTATGATAATTAAGTTGATCAATATTCCTATTTCCTGCCCATACACGAGCAACACCCTCAGAGGTATCATATTTCAAGTCTTTATTTTTAAAAATGAAAACAGATCTTTTAATTGATTCATCAATATTTCTTTGAGATTGAATAATTTCATCATCAATATACTGTAATACATCATAAACATTTTCATATAAACAATTGATTTCTTCACTAGATAAAACATCATCTACTTCATCAATTCTAAACATCCATTGTAAATCATACATTAAGGTAAATTGTATAAATTTAGGCACATAACCACATTTATTTAAAGAATAATTAATCAATTCTTTAAAGTACCTGTCAAAACGTGGAAAATAGTACCTTTTATCCTTTACAGCACTATCAATAGTTGAGTTTGCAGTAAATCTTTTTCTATAAAAATATGCTGCATCCCTAACAACACCTAACTTCATTTTTTTAAGTAAAATCTTATTTAAAAATACAGCATCCTCAGATTGTAAAAGATTACTATCTAAATTTAATGAACCAATTGAATCTCTTTTAATAAAAGCAGAAGAAGCAGAAAGCTGAATATGGTCAAAATCAACAGACAAATCAACAACTCTTGTACTTTCATATTTATAATTTAAAGTGTGTTCACCCTTCTGTCTGTCAAAAAACATCAAAGGAACAGAAACAATATCTACTTCATCATAATTATCTTCAAAAAAGTTAAAAACATTTTCAAATGTTTCTTTGGAAAATTTATCATCACTATCTAAAAAATTAATATACTTTCCTTCAGCTAGAGCCAATCCATTATTTCTAGCTACTGCTTGACCTTGATTTTCTTGATAAACATATTTAACATTATCAGGATATAAATTCTGATATTTTAAACAAATATCTTTAGAATTATCAGTACTGCCATCATCAACTAATATCAATTCAATATCTGAAAAATCAAAACTCTGGTTTATAACTGAGTCAATAGCTTCTTCAAGATAATCTTCAGTATTATAGATAGCTATTATAATAGAAAATTTAAAAGTCAATTAATATCCCTCAATATACCTGAAACTAATCTTTTATAATTTACTAATATTAAAAGTTTATGAAAATTTTGAATTTAATTATAAGTTAGTAATACATTAAACACAATATTATATATAGTTTCCACTATTTTAAGTCAAAAATCAATAAGGTCTACACTGCAAAACAGTATCAGCAACAAAAGTCCATGGCTGTTCTTTAACAATTTCAAATTCATAACCCAAATCAAGTGATTGAATCCATGGTTTTATCTCAAAGAAATCGGCCACATTATGATAAATACTTATGAATAAAAGAGGCTTCTGTGATTTTATTGTATCCATTGCACCTTTTAGTAGATTTTGTTCTGCCCCTTCTACATCAATTGTAATCAATCCAACATCCAAATCATTTTCACTTACAAACTGATCAACAGTAACTTCTTCAACTTTTAATTCTTCACTATAATCCCTTAAATTAGCATCAGAAGTTATTCCCTGGAAATTATCATCAGACAAATAAAGAGTTCTCTCACCATTAATATCACCTAATGATTTATTTACTGCACATACATTAGATAACTTGTTAGCTTCAATATTTCCTTTTAGCAGATTATAAGACTCTTTAAATGGTTCAAAGGCATAAACATTTTTATTGGTAATTTTAGAAAGAGGAAGTGCAGTATCACCAGTAAATGCTCCTGCATCAATTATATCCTTATTTTTAAGAAATTCCTTATCATCATTGGTTAATTTTAAATCAATAAATCCATGAAGATTAAATTCGCCTTTAAATTTAAAATCTCCTACTTTCCCCTCTGAAACATTGTTCTTTTGAAATTCTGTGAAAACCTTTTGATCTCTAAGTTCATCCTCTAAAAATAGAGTATTTCTACCAGAATAGTTAACAGCCAATATTCTTAAAAACAACCATTTGAAATAGCTTTTGGACTGTGAAGGCAAATCTTTAACCATTTCATGAAATTTTTCCTCAAAATCATCTCTAAAATAAAAGTCAACAAAAGACCAGTTGCAAAAACTAGTAGCTGTAGTTTCATTTCTTCTTGCAGCTAATAATTCTTCATGTTCTTTTTTAAGGTCAGTGTATTTCTCTATTAATTCTTTTTTAGAAAGATGATTTAAGTCATTTCCATTTTTATAAAATGATAAGAATTTCTTTTTAAAATTAACCATAACATTATTCTATTTAAAGATATTAATAAAGATTTACTTAAGCAAGTAAATCCTCAATAACCAAAGAAATATCTTCATCAAACGATATTGTCTTATGTTTATTTTCTTCTACACCATTAGGAAAATCTTTATTAATTCTAATCAAAGAGCTATTTGGATTATTGAATACTAACTGTTCAAAAGGCATGCGAATAATTGTAGGTGTATTATAACCTACACCTAACTCTAGAAATACAACTTTTTCACCATTGATTTTAGATAGATATTCATCAAATAATCTTTTTTTATAGTGCCAATCCCCATCTTCAACAAAGTAGTGGTCTTTTCTTATATTAAGCTCTATTGAACCTCCACAAACTGAACATGTCGGAACTAGACTAGAAGGTATTTTACAGTCTTTAGTTTGATTTACCATTCCATATATTACATTTTTATTATCATATAGGCGATTATGACATCCTTTAGCACATTGAAATAATCCATAATCTCCTTGAACTGAAAAAATTTTTTTATCATCAAAACCAGCAATTTGGAATTGACTATCTACATTGGTGGTTATAACAAAATAATCCTTATTTTTAACTAAATTTAACAAATTTACATAAACTTTTGTTTTTCCAGCTTCATACCTATTTAAAAGAACATGCCTTGACAAATATGCCCATTTTTCTTCTTCACTTTCAAATGGATGAAAAGTAGCTGAATACATATCCTGAATACCATATTCATCAATGAAATCCTGGAAGTTATCATTAAATCTTTTTCCAGAATATTCAATGCCTGCAGAAGTCGAAAGACCAGCACCTGCACCAATTAATATATAATCTGCATTATCAATAACTTTTTTAGCTTTTTTAATTCTGTGATTTAAAAATTTCATAAGTCATCCTTTAAAAGTTCTTTATAAATTAAATAATCATTATCTGTAAATACATCAAAAATAATAGACTTTAAATTGTTCTCAGTATTTTTAACTGTTTCAACAGCGATTTTTGCAGCTTGATCTTGTGGAAAGTTAAAAACACCTGTTGATATACAGCAAAAAGCAATAGATTTTAAATTATAAAAATCCGCTAACTCTAAACAAGATTTATAACAGTTTGAAAGAAGTTTAGAGTCCTTTTTGGTAACTTTAGCATTTTGTGGAATTGCTGGACCAACTGTGTGAATAACATACTTAGAAGGCAAATTATAAGCTGTGGTTATTTTAGCCAAACCTACTTTCTCTTCACAACCTTGTTTATCCATAATTTCCTTGCATTCAAGTCTAAGCTGAATTCCTGCTTTTGTATGGATTATATTATCAATACAGTTATGCAAAGGAATAAAACATCCTAAAAGACTAGAATTGGCTGCATTTACAATCGCATCCACTTTTAAAGTTGTAATATCCCCTTGCCAGAGATTAATCCCTTTTTTAAAAGTCTCATTAACTATTTCATTTTGACTTTGTAAAAATTGATTCTGAATAGTTAAAAATTCTTTTGAAATCTTTTTAGGAGGCCTTATATTCATTAATGCTCTAAGTAATTCCTTTTTGGATTTAAAATCATTAGGAACATCAATAGGTTTTTCAATTTCCTTAATTAAGAAATTTAACATGAAATCTAACTGCTCATTTAAATTCATGTTAAATGTATCTATTGTAAAGAGTTTAAATAAATTTTGTAACCAAATGGTAACCTAAATTAAAAATAAAGTATGATAAATGAGTTATTTTTTAAAAAAAAATAAAAAAAGAATGAAAAAAGATTATTTCCTTCTAGATTTTACACTAAATCCTATAAGACAAATTATAAGAAGTAATGCAATCATTAAAGGATTTCCAGTTTTTTCCATTCCAATTCCTGAATTTAATAAATTGTTTTTGTTTTGACTTAAACCAAGTTCACTGCTTTGTGAAGAATCATCTGAAGGGATAATTACTTCATTAGCTTCAACAGCTGCATTAGCAAAGTTATTAGTCATGTTTAAATCAACGGTTGTTGAATTAACTGAAACATTATTCACAATAATTCCTTCTTTTTGAGCAATTGTTGTGATAATTAAAGTTACAGTTTCACCAACAGCTAAATTACCTATATCCCATATACCTGTTTCAAAGTCATAAGTACCTTTACTTGCATTAAAAGATACAAATTCAAGACCTTCTGGTAATCTATCAAGAGCAATGACATTTTCTGCCTCATTAGGACCATTGTTAGTTATGATAATAATAAAGATTACTTCATCACCAACATAGATTACATCGTGGTTAGCTTCTTTATCCACAACTAAATCAGCTACTGGGATAACATCAATAACAACAGAGTCATTGTTATCAGTGTAATTAAGATCATGTTCAGTTGAATTAACAGAAACATTGTTTGTTAAATTACCAGATTTGTTTACTAAAACAGTAATGGTTAATTTAACAGTTTCACCAACAGCTAAATCTCCAACAGTCCAAAGACCAGTAGTTGCATCATATGAACCTTTAGATGCATCTGAGCTGACATAAATTAAACCATTTGGTAAATTATCACTAACAATAACATTTGTTGCATTATCGACTCCATTGTTTGAAATAACAATTTCATAGATAATTTCATCCCCATTGTATGGGTTTTCATTGTTAACAGTTTTGTTAACAGATAAATCCACTTCTTTAGGGATTTCAACAGTTACATTATCATTATTATTAGTTTTATCATGGTCAAATTCATTTCCAGTAACATTTACAAAGTTTGTAACATTACCAGTTACATTAATTCTTGCAGTAATCATAATGCTAATAGATTCACCATTAGCTAAATCACCAATATACCAAACACCTGTATCTGCATTGTAATTTTCATTGTTAGCTTCAATGAATACTAAACCATCAGGTAGTAAATCACTAACAACAACACCAGTAGCATCATTAGGACCACGATTAGTTACAGAAATAATGTAAACTATCTCATCTGTGTAATTACCCACAGAAACAACCTCTTTTTCTACTGCTAAATCAGCAGAAGGAGGAATTTCAACAGTAACATTATCATCATTGTTTGTTAAGTTAGAATCATGCTCATTACCAGTAACATTTGCAAAGTTTGTAACATTACCAGTAATATTAATTCTAGCAACAATCAATAAGCTAGTTGATTCTCCGTTAGCTAAATTACCAATAATCCAAAGTCCAGTAGTTGGGTCGTATTTAGCTTCAGATCCTGAAAATACTAATTGGTCATCATATAATTGAGTGAAACCCATAGCTTCAACGAATATTAAACCATTAGGTAATAAATCACTTACAACAACACCAGTAGCATCATTAGGACCATTATTTGTAACTGTAACAACATAGATAATATGGTCTGTGTAATTTCCAAATCCAATAACCTCTTTATCGATTACTAAATCAGCAGAAGGAGGAATCTCAGAAGTCACAGTATCATTATTATTAGTTAAGTTAGAATCATGCTCATTACCAGTAACATTCACATTATTAGTAACATTACCAGTAATATTAATTTTAGCAGTAATTCTTATACTAATAGAATCTCCATTAGCTAAATCACCAATATACCAAACACCAGTCTCAGAATCATAATTACCATTAGATTCAACAAACACTAAACCTTCAGGTAAAATATCACTAACAGTAACGCCAGTAGCATCATCAGGACCACGATTAGTCACAGTAATAATGTAAACGATTTCATCTGTGTAATTACCAACAGAAACAACCTCCTTATCCACCACCAAATCAGCAGAAGGCGGAATCTCAGAAGTCACAGTATCATTATTATTAGTTAAGTTAGAATCATGCTCATTACCAGTAACATTCACATTATTAGTAACATTACCAGTAATATTAATTTTAGCAGTAATTCTTATACTAATAGAATCTCCATTAGCTAAATCACCAATATACCAAACACCAGTCTCAGAATCATAATTACCATTAGATTCAACAAACACTAAACCTTCAGGTAAAATATCACTAACAGTAACGCCAGTAGCATCATCAGGACCACGATTAGTCACAGTAATAATGTAAACGATTTCATCTGTGTAATTACCAACAGAAACAACCTCCTTATCCACCACCAAATCAGCAGAAGGCGGAATCTCAGAAGTTATATCATCTTCATTATTATCTACATCAGGGTCATATTGATCACCAGTGATGTCTGCTTCATTTGTTATATTTCCAGTGATGTTGATTTTAGCAATAATTGTTAAAGTTAAAGTTTCACCATTATCTAAATCACCAATAGTCCAAATTCCAGTATTTGGGTCATAAGAACCTCTATCTGCAACAGAATCAGTGAAAATTAAACCATTAGGTAATTTATCACTTACAACAACACCTGTAGCATCATCAGGACCATTATTAGTCACAGTAACAACATACTCAATTTCATCAGTATAATTACCAACAGAAACAACATCCTTATCCACAGCTAAATCAGTAGTAATTAAATGAATGTCATAATCACTCCTGAATCCATTTGGATATTCATCACTTGTGACAATAGCTGAATTTGGAATATCACTATCTGCTGTATCTTTTACATAAATATTTGCAATATGGATAAATACAACAGTATTTGCTGGTAAAGTACCTAAATTAACAGATCCTGTCCATCTACCTTTAGCTGCACCATTAACAAAGTAAATAGCATTTGAAATTTCCAATAAGTCACTATTTAAGTTATCTGTAACCACAACATTAATTGCATCTGAAACATCACTTACTTCAACAATAATATCATATGAAATGTAATCTCCAGGATTTACACTAGTAGTATTTGCTGTTTTATCAATAGATATTATAACATGTTCAACAACATCAGTGATTACTGTTGAAGAGTTTTCCCCATCATTAGGAGTATCAGTAGTAATATTAACTGTGTTAGTAATATTTCCTCTAGTAGAACCATTAACAAGAGCTTTAAAGTAAATTACTCTAACATCACCTGATACAATAGTTCCTACTTGAATTACACTACCCTGTTCATAACTGTACCAGTATACATTATCTAAGGAATATTGCATATTAAGTAAGTCACTAGTATCAAAGTAATCACGGAGTTCTACATTAACAGCATCAGAAGGGCCATAATTTGTAATTGTTACAGTGTATGTAATATCTTCTCCAGCAACAACAGTTAAATCGTTAGCCTCTTTCACAACTTTTAAGTCAGCTATTGCAGTTACTTCACCAGTAACAGTATCATTGTTATTAGTATAATCTGTTTCAGAGGTAGTTGTAGATACATTAGCAAAGTTAGTAATGTTTCCTAAGTAACCTGAATTAACAATACCTCTAATTTCAACAGTTACTTGAGAATTTGCAAATATGGTTCTTAAATAAATATCCCCTGTGAACTCTTGCCAATCACCATTGTTTATTCTATATTCAACATTTTCTAAGGCATCTGGAATAGAATCATGCAAAATTACATTTAATGCTGCATCAATTCCAATATTATCAATAGTTATTATATAATTGATATATTCACCAGCAACAATTTTATTAATGTTTATTGTTTTATCTAAAACTAAATCAGCGACTGGAGGAACATCAGAAGTTACACTATCATTATTATTAGTTAAGTTCTGATCATATTCATTACCAGATACAACTGCCTCATTTTCAATAATACCAGTACCGTTAATTTTAGCAGTGATTGTAAGAGTTACAGAATCACCAACAGCTAAGTTACCAATAGTCCAAACACCATTAGCAGGATTATAATCAGGATTATCACTGCTAATAAATATTAAAGAACCAGGTAATTTATCAGTAACAGTAACACCAGTAGCATCATCAGGACCACGATTAGTTACAGTAATGGTATAGATAATTTCATCACTATAATTACCACTAGAAATAATTTCCTTATCTACTACTAAATCAGCAGCAGGAGGAATAACAGTAGTAACACTATCATTATTGTTAGTTAAATCAGTTTCATCTTCATTACCAGTAACATTAACACTATTAGTAACACTACCAGTTAAGTTAATTTTAGCAGTAATTGTAAGAGTTACAGCACCTTTGTTAGCTAAGTTACCAATAGTCCAAATACCAGTATTAGCATCATAACTACCTGTACCAGTAGCACTAATAAAGATTAAACCATCAGGTAAAATATCATTAACAACAACACCAGTAGCATCATCAGGACCATTATTAGTCACAGTGATAACATAAACGATATTATTTTGGTAATTATTGTTAGATGAAGATACAACTTTGTTTACCTCTAAATCAATAGCTATTACATGAACAGTAGCATCATCAAAGTCAGTGTATTCTCTGAAAATATCCTCTCTATCCATAGAAGTGGATGTGACAAATACTCTGTTATTGAAGTCTTCTCCTAAAATATCTTCAAGATCACCTTCAAAAGTACAGTCATAAGTGAATTTAATAGATTCACCAATAGCTAATGAATCACCAGTAATTGTGAAGATTCTTGTAAATTCATTGTAAGATACAGTCCATCCATCTGAAATAGTGTATTTACCAGTAAAGTGTAAACCTTCTGGAAGAACATCAGTAATTACAATATTGTGACCTCTTGAATTACCATCATTAGAAATAGTAATTTCATAATGAACAGTTTCATCATGTTCATATTTCTCTTTATCAGCCACTTTATTGACATTCACATCAGGTTCAACAACAGAAACATAATCTGAATCACGATCTGTTTCATCACCATCTACATATACAATTGCAGTATTTAATTTAGATGAACCATCAACTGCAGAAGTATGATTTACAAGAGTTAAATTAAGTAAAATTGTAAGTTTTCCACTTAAAGTAGAGTTAACAAATCTAACAGAAGCTACACCAGTAACAGGGTCATAGTTTATATCAACAGTTTGACCATTTATTGTATAATTTCCATTATTAAATTTAAACCAATCAGGAATATCATCAGTAATTACTAAATCATTGTAATATCCTTTAGGTAACTCAACAATAATCTCATAAAAGACTTCTTCACCGATAGTTGCTTTTTTATCACCATTTTCAGATATGGAAGTGCCAGTAATATTTTTATCAATAGTTGGTAAGTAAGTACTTACTTTATCACTATCACTAGCAGTATAATCTCTAGTTTCATTATATCTATCATCAAGCATTGAACTTCCAGTAACAGAAACAGTATTATCATATGTAGTTCCGATAACAATATCCTCTTTAACTGTGAAGTTAATTATAATAGATACAGATTCACCAGGGTTTAATGGGTTTAAAAATACAATTGAAAGAATATCCTGATTAGCACCTAAAAATGTAGCTATTCCAGGTGCACTTAAATCAACCTTAAGATCACTAATCTCACCATCAATAAAGTTTAAAAGACCAGATAAATCATCTTTAATTGTAACATTATATAATGGAGAGTTACCATCGTTTGTTACAGTTATTATTAATGAATTTTTATCTCCACCTTGAACAGTATCCTGTTCAAATTCTTTATTAACAGTTATTCCTGGATTGATAATAGGAGCATAATCACTAGCGCTTTCACGACGTTCTCCATCAGTTGAGATATAGACAGTATTAACTCTATTATAACTACCAGTAACAGGGTTAACTGTGCTATCTAAAACAGCATAAGTTAAACGTAAAATAATTTTATTTTGACCAGCAGATAATTTTAATTCTCCATTGAATTTAATTACTAACTCTGCACCACTATTACCATTTTTGATTGTGACATCTACATTTTCAGGTTTTTCAAGCCCTTCGTAGAAGATTTCATAACCAATTAATTTTTGACCATTTGCACTATCAGTAATTGTTAAATCAGTAATTTGTGCATTAGGTAAGTCAACAACAATTTCATAAATTCCAGATTCCCCAATAGTAAGGTCATCTTTTCTATTTCCGTCTGTTACATTTACAGTTCCACCAGTTTTATTAAAATCATTTGAACCGAGGAAATCTTTAGTAACATTTATTTCCACACCAACAACAGTTGCATTATCATGATATTTATCAGGATTTGTTGCAAAATTAATTCCACCAGGAATAGATGCAAAGTTTGTAATATTTGCAGTATTAATCATTTCTTCATAAGGTACAACATTCTCATTAAAAATTACTATGTAAGTAATAGTAATAGAGTTGTGACCTTCTTCAAATTTTAAGTAATCAAAAGTAAAACCTTTTTCAGTATTGAAGAAATCATCAGCATCAATATGAACTACAGTTCCATTATTATATTGTGCAGAAATAGATAAAACATTACCATTTAAAATTACATCACCAAATAACTCCTTAAAGTTATCAGTAATTGTAACATCATAAGCATCGTAGTGACCATTATTGGTTACAGTAATATTATACTCAGCGTAAGTACCATTTTCAACAGTAGTTACATTAACATCCTTTACAATTTCTAATTCAGGTTCTTGAACAACCATATGAATAAGTTCTGCATCCATATATGTGGTGTTAACTGAATCCATATAAGACATGTAAAGTAAGTTAGCTAATTTTAATTCATCTGCCATTGGATGGCTGGTTACTTGTAAAGTTAAATATAATTGTAATTTTACAGTGGAGGAAGTATTATCAAACACATTTCCAAAAGTAAATCTTATATAATTTTCATCCGTATTAATTTCAACAGTAGGAATTATCCTGTTTCCATTAATATCAGTTGGATAATCTCCATCATCCCCAAAGGTCCAGTGATTGTTATCTGGAAGAGCTCCATCAGTACTGTTAACTGGATTCATTCCACTTACATTGAATATTGGAAGTGGGAAGTAATCAGTTATATAAAAATCATCAACAGTACCAGTAGGCATCTCTACTTCAAGTACAAAGGTTACATTATCACCTGGACGAACAGTAAGATCATCTCCACGAACTGGACGACCATTTATAGCAATAATATCTTTGTTAACAATAGGAGATGGAATTTTAAGTTCAGTACGGGATGAATCAGTTACATTAACTTTAGAGTCTTTTATAATTCCCATACCATCTGCAATATTAATAATTAAATCATCAGAAGATAATGTTGAATTTCCAACAATATAATTTAAGTTTACAGTTACATTGTAATTTATATATCCAATGAAAGGCCCTTCATTAACAAGCCTGTCATTATACAAGCCACCTTCAAAATTTGAAATGTTATTATCATTTAAAAATTTATAAACATAGATTAACAAGTCCCAATGACCATCATTAGGAACAAGGTCTTCACGTTCATAATAAGTTCCATTTTCTAATTTGTAGGTCTTACCATCGAATGTTAAGAATACAGAGTCCCAAATAAAGTCTTGACCTGCACCCATTGGTAATTCTCCAGCATGATCTAAAAAGTAGAAATCTTCTAAAGAGAAGTAATCAGAAACTTCAAAATAAATAGTGTACATTAAATTTTGACCAGGTCTAACCTCACCATTAGAATTAACATATTTTTGAACAGCCATAGCTTTTAAAGTTACAAAAACATTATCATCACCAGTTAAGGTTACATTGTCATAAGTCCCTTCAATGTTTACAATATTTTCAGTTACATTATTTGACCCTGTTATTGGATTTAAAATAGTTTGGTTTTGTCCAGTTGAATTATCAAATTCTGGAGCATACACCCAATATTCGATATTAATATCATTTACAGCATCAGAGCCAGTATAATTTTTGAATTTTACAACTAAATTCCCACCAGTAGTATTTGAATTAGGATAGATAATTTCATATAATGAAGAATCAATCACATTACCATTTTTATCAGTAATACGAACTGTATGATTTCCATTATTTATGAAATATAATTGAGAAGGAATAGTATTGTTAATTACTATATCTCCAACATTTGCACCATCAGCAATATCTACTGTAATATTATATTGGAATGGGAAATTAGGTCCAGTCACAGTTTCATGTTCATGAACAGGACTATCTATATCAACTTGTATCACAGTTGGTCTAATCCAACCCTTTACAGAATCACCATATATTGGAGGATCAACTGTAGGGTTATCGAGGGGGTCAGCACCATATCTAAATACAGGAGTTACCGTGAAATTAATCAGCTCTCCCACATTAGTTGTGTTTAAAAATGCTTCAATTTCTATAACAGCATCAGGAATATCTGAACTATAACTTCCAAAAGGAGAAATTGCCAAAATTAATCTTTGACCAGCTTCACCTTTTACTTCTTTATTAGTTAAAGGGTTTAGAATTGTATAGTTGTTTTCTTCAGAAAATATTCCTAAATCTATAGTTTCAACAGAATTATCTAAATAAAACATTTTGAAATCAGTAATTTCATTAGGTAGCACTACTTCCAAAAATGGTTGATACCCAATTGCATCACCATCGTTCCTAAAGACAATTTCTCCATGAAAAGTTTCATTAATGAAGAAATTTACTGGATTATTAGGATCGTCAGCCTTAAATTCAACAGAAGGATTAGGCTCATCAGTTTGTGGTCCAGCCTTCAAACCATCAGAGGTTATATAATCATTCTCTGAAACATACACACTATTTTCAACATCAATACCAATATCAGAAATACTCTCTCCCTCAGGAACATAAACAGCATTATCTAAATCAATATTTTGCTGGGAAATAGCAATATTATCTGAAGTGTCCGTTGCATCGGAAGCATAAGCTGCGCTACAAAACAACAATGGAATTAATAAAATTACCAAAAATTTTAAAAATTTCATTTCACACTCCCTCATCTAATTAAACAATTCAGTAAATTATATTCACTTAGTATAAACAAAATATTCACACTAAATAAATTAATCACTCAACTTCTGATTAATAAAAAAATACAAAAAATTGAGTAATTAGGAATTTTACAAAACTTTTTAATTCCCATAATATTTTAGTACATACGAACTTATATATATTTCTATATAACGTTATACAAGAATAGATTTTAGCTGAATAATAATTTATGAGATAAGTTACTGAAATAAAAACAATTCAAGATAATATACGATGTTATCAACAAATTCAAAAGATTTTAAAGAAAATAAAAAATGAAAAATTTCAAAAAAAAAAAAAAAAAAAAAAAAAAATAAAAAAAAGGAAAT